>JAESFK010000048.1_pt1 | contig 170042 bp, 143 predicted proteins | sample 9269391 | NCBI WGS metagenome assembly JAESFK01 (sample SAMN14506231, study PRJNA617097) | algae metagenome | isolation source: Drouetiella hepatica UHER 2000/2452 and co-occurring heterotrophs from... | place: Slovakia: Slovak Paradise National Park, Hrabusice, Kosice Region | collected... | reverse complement strand
ATATTGTCAGCCTGACTAAATATCTCCTGTTTGAGAGTTGGCAATCCTTAATTGACTTTATGCTCTACGGCTCTCCACCCACCCAAACGGCTAACTCCTCCTAGCGTTTTTGAATTTGGAATTGCTGCTCTGTCTAGGAGGGACGCTCTATATCCCCTCTAGATAAAAACTTATCTCCAAAATCATTAGCGTCTGGTTATTTAAGGAAACAGAGTCGTTGTCACAGATTGCAAATGGCTTAACCCTCGCATCGCACCTTGAATTAGCCGAGTGGCAGCGATCGGCTTTTTGAGAAACTGTGCTGCTAGCGCCCAGGAGTCAAGCGAACCATCCGCTCGAAGAGCAGAATTTAAGTCAGGAATATCGTGATGATGGCTGTCACTCACGACCCGCAGCATTGCCACAGAAATACCTGCTTGGCGAAGAGACTCAATCACGATCGCCCCTTCCATATCAACGACATCTGCATGAAACTCTTGTCTTAGGCTGTGTTTTTCGGCGGCTGTACAGATGACGCGATCGGTTGTTAAAGCGGTGACTTGATTGATTGCCAGAATTTGTTCCAGACTGCGGGTTAGCTGCTCATCACAGAGATGTAGCGCATCCGATTTTTCCTGAAGACAGCTTTGGTAAAGAACAATATCTCCAACTTGATAGTGAGGGGATAAACTGCCACAAAGTCCCATGAGCAAAACCCGCGGCTGAGGAACATCGAACTGGTTTCGTTTGAGTTGTTCTAGCGATCGTCTCAAAGGCTGCCAACCTACTGACACCGGGAAAACAGGCGGCTTGTCGCCATTCAATCCTTGGCAAACGGCTTTATGCTCCGCGCCTTGAGGCACGATAATTGCATCAATCAGCGGGTTAGGCATAGTGGGCAAAAGTGCCGCATCGAAATCACGCATTGAGGCTGTTATTAACTCGAAAAACTATTAACTTGAAAAGCTATTAACTTGAAAAGTTATTAACTCGAAAAATTTGTTCGTACATTGTTTGGAATTGTATCAAGACGACGTCAGTTCTGCTTCGACTGTCTGAATTGACTGTTTCCCGATCTTGGCTAGACCCGTCAAAGTGTCAATTTATTTAGATTTCACTGAGATTGACAAAACTGGTGCAATTATTATTCAGGCTTTTTAGTCTTCAAAGCCGACTGATTTCAAGCTTTGGCTGTAGTCAGATGACTCGCTAACAGAGCAAATATTAAGCCATTCTGGAAAAGCATTGTAGCTCCTCTAAAAGGCTGATATGCTGCTCACCAGATTGACCTCAGAGCCTTCTAAACCATTGTTGAGTTCTTCTTGTGAACATCTGTTTTTTAATGTGGCTTTGGTCAGAAAATAGGAGATTCATAATCTTATGTGATGTTTTCTTCGGCATTTTTTAAGAATTTTCTGCGCTGCTGAGTGCAACAAACCCTGAGTAATCTGGCAGCCCCTGCCGCTGGAGTTCAAAAACGATCGCCTGTGCCCTACCGCTTTGCAGTGAAAGACACTCTGAGCATGTTGGGGGATTGGTAGCCTACTGTTTTGCCTGTCTACTAACAGTACACACTACTAACAGTACACACTACTAACAGTACACACTACTAACAGTACGCAAACCCACCGACCCATGGGTTGGGGGACGGCAACAGATCGGAGTTTTGGTGGGTGGTGTCCACCCTACAGAGCCATCTACCTCGTTTAAGTTACGCCTGTATTTACTGGAAATCTATTGGGAATATGAAAATTCAAACGGTTTTACTGTCTGCTGTCACCTCGTTTGCTGCCCTGGGTTTTGGGACTGTGGCTAAGGCCGACACGGTGCCTGCCCACTGCGACCTCTAAGGCCCCCGCGACGACTACGCCTACCTGTCGAGCAACTGTACCTTCTCTCAGCGGCAGGGGCATATCGGCATTCAGTTACAAACCAACGGCACGCGCTACGAGTTTGACCCGGCAGCCAACGCTGCTTCAGGCAACTTTAGGGATCAGCACGGTCAGGCAGTCTACCGCCAGAGCGGATTGGGCGACGCGGGCACCATTTTTGAATTTGTGGATGGCTCTCGCCTCTACGTTTACTGGGACAGCAGCACCTCCTATGGCACGGGGCCAGTGAGCCAAGGTCAGGGCGGTAGTCGCGTTGCCACGCTGGTTGCCCACGATCGCGGTTCTCAGATCAACCTGCGTAATGAAGCGACTAGCCGCTCTCGCGCCGTGGGCTACGGGCTGGCGGGCGACCAGGTCAACATTCTGGAGTGTGTACAAGACCGCGACACCGCTGGCAGCGACCTGAACTGGTGCAAGGTGCAGTTTTTAGGATCTGGGGCGATCGGTTGGGTGCGTAGCGACTTCATCATCTTCCCCACTGACGGTGCGCTGTAGTCGATCGAGCAGCTTCGATGGTTCGTAGGGTGGGCACCGCTTACTCATGATGCAGCTTACTCATGATGCAGCGGCTTGCCACCTTCACCCCTTATTCCGACATTCATTCCTTTGTGAGATTGACCATGAAACCTCAAGCTATTTTTCTGGCGACAGCTTTGCTTTTGGGCGCAACGGGGATTGGCCTGCCCGTTGCTGCTGCCCCTGCCCCAACGGCTCCGCTACTGCTGGCGCAGTCTAAAACGCCCCAGCGCACCTACATGACTCCCCAGCGCGACCCCAACCAAATTGCCGTAGACATCACCGATGGCGAATTTCGCGTCTACGGCATCATGCAGCGCAGCTATGGCAACTTCTATCTCCTGACTACCAGCGGCGTGCAGATCACCTACAACCGCGACACGGGCAACGTGCTGGTGGTCAATTCCGTCACGGGCACCGAGTTCTATAACTACACCTTCACCGAAGCAGGCAGAGCGGGAACCCCGGCGCGGAGTTCCAGTGCCCCCTCAGCAACGCCCCGCACCAACCTGTCGCAAATTGCCAACAACCAGATCGCTGCCTACATTACCGAGGGTGAGTTCGCCTTCGATGGCATGCTCTACCGCACCTCAGGCAATACCTTTGTGGGCGAAGATGGCCGTGTGCGGGTGATGTATGACCGGGGCGCTAGTCGCATTGTGATTATCAATGTGGTCACGGGCACAGAGTTCTACAACTATGTCTACAGCGCCACCAATGAAGGTGCGCTGTAGCGATCGCCCCTCTGAATGTAAAAAATTCCTTCCTCTCTAAGATCTTCCTCTCTGAGATCTTCCCATCTGAGAAGGGATACCGAGAGCGGGTCGGGTCGGGGCAACTCTGAAGCCTGCCTCGCTCTCCGCAAAGGGGATTTGCCTGACTCAGCTCTCAATGGCAAAGGAATTTTAGGAGGGAGATGCTTTTCAGCGCTCTCTTCAAACGACTTGACCGCGATCAAAACGCCTTTAAATCTGATGCCTACTCAGTTCAGACGATGCCTCACCATAGCACTAGCCTTTGCTATCGCCTTGGGCTGCAGTTTGGCGGTGAGCCAACCCAGTCAGGCTCAGTTTTCGCTGCCTGATGGTTTTGGTGTCAAAGGGTCAGTGGGGCCACCCCAAGGGGTCGTGCGCTACGGCAATCTGGAGGCGATCGCCGTCGAATCGCCCCTCAGCGCCACCACGCTGTTTACTATCGCCTCGCCCACGGTGTATGACCGATCGCCGGATGCGGTGGGCGATCGCCAGACCGTCGAACAGCGAGCCGAAGAGATTCAGGCCAAGCTGCTGCTGCTGCTAAAACGACCCATGAATGCTGAAACCTTGGTGTTTGAGGTGTCGCAGCTCAACAATGTCACCGTGGTGGATGTCCGGGATAACCAGTTTCCCCGCCCCTTGGTGCTGCTGTCGGTGACGGCGTTTGATGCCGACTTTAACGGCCAGCCCATTGACCAGCTAGCCGCTCAGTGGCGCAACATTCTAGAAGGCGAACTCCGCAATGGCTTAGCAAAACTGCCCGATGACCAGCGCCGGGTGAATCACATTTTGCTGGGGCTGCTGCTGCTGACCGTTGGGCTGGTGGCGCTCAAGTATGGGTTGTGGAGACGGCAAAAGCAACTGCGGCGGCAGAAGAAAGCGCTGCGGGCGGCGGTCTCTGAGGCAGCGGCACCCGCCGATCTGCCAAATGCACCCGTAGCCCAGGCACGTACTGCCTTTTTGCAGCGGCTTCCGCAGGTTTTTACCCTCGATCGCCAGCTTTCGGCGCTGGATTTTCTCCAGTGGCTTTTGTTTTGGCTGATGATTTCGGCCTGGTACATCGGCTTTGGCTGGGTCGCAGTCGTTTCGGCCTACCTGATTCGCAATCAGTTTAGTTATTTGAATGTGCCGCTGCGGCTGCTGCTGATCTGGTTTTTTGCTGGGCTGGCTATTCGCGTCAGCCGCCGCCTGATCGACATTGTTCTCAATCGGTGGAAACCCTTCGATCGCGTGGATTTTTTCGATTTTGGCGATGCCCAGCGCCGCCAGCTCCGTAGCTCGACGATCGCCGGGGCAGCCAAGGGACTGGTGACGATCGCGATCGCCCTCTCTAGCTTGCTCTCGGCGTTGGGAGCCTTGGGGCTACCCACGGCTTCTGTGGTGGCGATCGGCAGTTTGGCAGGTCTGGCCATTACCTTTGGCTCCCAAAACCTGATCAAAGACCTGGTGAATGGCTTCTTTATTTTGGCCGAAGATCAGTATGCGATCGGCGATGTCATTGACCTGGGAGCGGCCAAGGGGCTGGTGGAAAACCTCACCATGCGGGTCACACAGCTACGGAGCGGCAACGGCGAACTGGTGACGGTGCCCAATAGCAGCATCACCCAGGTCAAAAACCTGACCCGCAACTGGTCGCGAGTGGAATGGGCGATCGATGTTGCCTACCACACCGACCCTGACCAGGCGCTGGCGGTGCTTCGAGAGGTCGCCCAAACCCTCTACACCGATCCCAACTGGCGCGACAAAATATTGGCCGAGCCGACGGTGCTGGGCATCGACAATGTCTCCCACAGTGGACTGACCCTTACTACCTCGATTCAGACCAAGCCAGCAGAACAGTGGGCGGTGGGTCGGGAATTTCGGCTGCGGGTGCGGCGAGCCTTGGCAGAGCAAGACATCGAGATCGGCATTCCCCAAACCTACTCGCTGGGTTCGTCGGGGAAGTTGGGCGATCGCCCCGCACCTGAAGGAATTAACTCCGCGAACAAACCCTGCTAATGGCGCTAGCCCCAGTTCAAGCCCCAGTCCAAGCCATAAACCTGCGCCACCGTCAGATGTTCTCCTGCTCTCACTTTTTTCTACCCCTCCCTAAAACTCCACTATGACTCACCCCTTGACTCGGTTTATCGGACTTACTGCCCTGAGCGTTGCTGTCGCCACCGCCACGCCAGCTCTGGGCAGTGCCCCCACCAGCCCCGCCTGGGAACCCGCCGACTGCGGCACCTTTGGACTGATGCCCCTCGTATCAGCCCTGTCGGACTGCGGCTACGTGACGGTACCCGAACGCCACAGCCAGCCCGATGGGCCGACTATTCAGGTGGCGGTGGTCAGAACCCGTAGCATTGGTGACGCCCCCAGCCCAGACCCCTTGTTTATCGAGCAGGGCGGCCCCGGCGATACCACCATTGGCATCTTTGCCACCAAGGGGTTGCCCCTGCTGCCGATTTTGCCCAGGATTTTGCAAGGGCGGGACTTGGTGTTTGTCGAAGAGCGGGGGACTGAGCTGTCGCGCCCCTTCTTTGCCTGCCCTGAGCAAACCGACCACAACCTGGCTGTAGCCCGTGACGAAATCGCCCCGACCGATACCCAATGGATGGTGGCCTGTCGCGAACGCAGCCTGACGGAAGGCATTAACCCCAACGCCTTCAACACCATCGAAAATGCCGCCGATATCTATGCGGTGGCCGAAGCCCTGGGCTACGACCAGTTTAATTACTACGGGGTTTCCTACGGGACGCTGCTGGGACAGTACGTAATCGAACAAGCCGAATCGCACCAGGCGCAACTACGCAGTGTGATTCTAGATGGGGTGGTGACCACCGATGTTGACTTTAACCTAGCCAGTACTTACACCTTGAGCGGGGCACTGCGTAACCTGTTTGCCGCCTGCGCCGCCGATGCCCAGTGCAATGCAGCCTATCCCAACCTAGAAAGCACCTTCCTGGCGTTGCTCGATCGCCTGCACCAGAACCCCGTTCCCTTGACGCTGACCGCTCCCACCGCCGAGGTGGAAACCACGATTGATCGCGACGAATTTTTGTTGACCTTTGAGCCATACATTGCCAGGAGCGGCAACGCCCCCACGCTGCCCAAAAATATCTATCAAGCCGCAGCAGGCGACTTTAGCTGGCTGATGGAAGATCTGGTTGGCAGCCTGGAAGCATCAGGTGCAAAGGGCATGTATCACACCGTACTCTGCGCTCGGTCGAACTCAGTGCAGACGGAGGCTGCAACGCTGTTCCCTGCCCCCTATGAGCAGCTCATTCCAATAGGGCTGAGCGAGAGCGCCAGCGTCGATCGCTTCTGCGAGATTCTTCAGGTCGAGCCAGAGGCACCCTTTGCCTACGACAACACCAATATCCCCGTGCTGGTGCTGAACGGCAGCTACGACCCCGTCACCCCCCAAACCTATGGTGAGAAGGTGGCCAGAAATTTTGAAACGGCCTATGTGTACACCTTTCCGGGGGTTGGGCATGGGTCGTTCTTTGCCCCTGCCGATACGCCAGCAGGGCAATGTGTGGCGGCGATCGCCACCGATTTTCTCACCGATCCCCAGCAGACCCCCGATAGCCGTTGTCTGACCGAGGTGAAACCCATCTTTGTCTACGAGTAGACCCGTCTTACCCTTGACGTTCATCTAGCCCCTATGAAACTCCTTCGACGCATCTTACCGCTGGCTTTGGCGGCGATCGCCCTCACCCTAGCCACTCACGCCGCCGCCATCCCCCCGCCCCCCGAAGGCTCTGCCCGCGCCTACCCTACGGAGTTTCCTGTGTCAGAACCCGACTACACCAGCAAGCGCCTGCGCGACTTCAGCCCCTTTGAGCCAGCGCTGGCGAACCTCTCCGCTGAACGGCGCAGCGCATTAGATGCCCTGGTGCTGGAAGCGACGATTCCCCAATTGCAGCGGCTCATGGCCAGCGGCGACCTCACTGCCGAAGAACTGGTGGTCTACTACCTCGATCGCATCCAGCGCTACGACGTGAATCAGCTCAACTCGGTGATGGAGCTGAATCCAGACGCGCTAGACATTGCCCGCAACCTGGATGCTGAACGAGCCGAGGGCAACCTGTGGGGGGCGTTGCACGGCATCCCGGTGTTGGTCAAAGACAACATCACCACGGGCGACCAGATGCACACTACTGCCGGAGCCTACGCCCTGAAAGATTGGCGGGGCGATCGCGATGCCCAACTGGTCAAAAATCTGCGCAACGCTGGAGCCGTCATTCTCGGCAAGGCCAACCTGTCGGAATGGGCGAACTATGTAGACCCCGCCATGCCCAGCGGCTTTAGTGCATTGGGCGGCCAAACCCGCCATCCCTACGGCTCTTTTGACCCCCTCGGCTCTAGCTCCGGTTCGGCGGTGTCGGTGGCCGCAAACCTCGCTGCCGTCAGCGTCGGCAGCGAAACCCAGGGTTCCATCATCCGACCCGCCGCCACTAACGGCATCGCGGCTCTGAAACCCACCCACGGACTGGTCAGCGGCGACTACGTCATCCCCCTGGTGGACTGGATGGATGTGCCAGGGCCAATGGGTCGCACCGTTACAGATGTAGCCACTCTGCTCGGTGCCCTCACCCACACTGACGAAGGGGCAGAGGAAAATCCTGACCCTGCCGTGGCGGAGTTGCAAAGCGAAGACTTTACCCGGTTTCTCGACCTGGAGCGAGCCAAGCAGCGGCGGGTGGGCGTGGCCGTGATTCCGGAAAGGACGATCGCGCAGCTAGAAGCCTTTCTCGCCAACCCGCCCGATGACCTGTCAGCGGAAGTGCGGGCGGCCTTGCCCAATGCCATCAAACTATTGCAGGCGAACAATCAAGTGGCCAAAGCGGCGATCGCCGCCCTCACCCAGCAGGGCATTGCCGTCGTCGAGCTGGAGAACGACACCGTACCCCAAGCCCCGGATGCCAACGCCGCCCTGCCCCCCGGCTTCAAAGCCTCCCTCAATGCCTTTTTGCCCACCCTGCCCAACCCGCCCGTTACCGCCCTAATCGATGTGGTGTCCTTTAACTACGCCGATCCCGCCAACCGCATTCCCTACGGGCAAGACCATCTCTCCACCGCCCAGCGCAGCGATAGCCCCTCTGCCGCCTACACCAGCCTGCGCGAAACCCACCAAACCACCGCCCGCGCCGCCCTCGACCAGTTCTTTGCCGACACAGGCATTGACCTGCTGATCGCCAGCACCCAAGCCTACGCCGCCGCTGGCTACCCCGCCCTCACCGTCCCCATCGGCTACGCCGAGACGGGCGAACCTCTGGGCGCTTACCTAATTGGCAAAGCCCTCAGCGAACCCGATCTGCTGGCCGTGGGCTATGCGATCGAGCAAGCCACCCAAGTCCGCCAGCCCCCCGATCTGGACAAGACCCTAGCCACCTTCACCAACCTCCACCACGCCGTACCCAGCCCCCAATAACCCGCCCCCAATTCTAAAACTCAAAACTCCTCACCCCTCCCCACCCACCCCACCACCCCATCACCCCATCACCCCACCACCCCCATGAAACCCATCCACCGCACCCTCCCCCTCCTCACCCTCGCCGCCGCCCTCGCCACCCAGATCCCCGCGATCGCCCAAACCCCGCGCTACCCCCTTACCGTCATCCCCTGCCCCACGGTGCTGCCCCCTAACGAAGTGGAAGGCGAAACCATCACCTGCGGCTTGTTCACCGTGCCCGAAAACTACGCTGAACCCAACGGTCGCCAAATCGACCTCACCTACGCCGTGCTGCACAGCCGCAGCCTCTCCCCTGCCCCCGACCCGATCATGGATCTGCGCGGTGGGCCGGGAGGCAGCACCCTGGCATCGAGTGCGTTGGAAACGCGGGCGAAAATCTATGAACCCCAGCGCCAAACCCGCGACATCATTGTGCTGGATCAGCGGGGTACCCAATTCTCCAATCGGCTGGGCTGTGCCCCGGTGGTGCTGGTCACCACCAAGGTGCTTTTAGATCCCGATAGCCAGTACGCGGGCACTCTCGATCCGCTGCGAGAGCAAATGCGATCGCGATTTCCCAATGCCGAGGACGACGCACTTGAAGCCTATGCCGCCTTCGATCTCTGTGCCCGCATTTTAGAAAACCAGGGCAACGACCTCAGCAACTACAACACCCCCAATAGCGCCCAGGATGTGGTGAACCTGACCGCCGCCCTGGGCTACGGCCCGATCAACCTCTACGGCATTTCCTACGGCACCTACCTGGCCCAGCGGATTATGGCCAACCACCCCGATCGGGTGCGCAGCGCGGTACTCGACTCCACCGTGCCCGTGCAGGCCAACAAGTATGAAGCGATTGTCCGCGACATAGAGGTCAGCTTCCTCAACCTGGTGGAAGACTGCGAGGCCGATGCCGCCTGCGGTGCTGGTTACCCCAACCTCAGCGATCGCACCGTCGCTCTGCTCAACCAGCTAGACCAAGCTCCCCTCCCCCTGGCCGAACCCATCACCCCCCTGAGGCCACTAACCACCCCCATCGATCGCGTCTCCGCCGCCGAGTTTGTCACGCTGATTACACTGATGAACAACTACCCCGGCCAGATAGCCCCCTACATGCCGCTAATTGTCCAAGAGCTGGAGCAGGGCATCACCACCACCTTTGCCGGGGTGATTACCGGGGCGCTGTTCAGCACCGCAGCCAACCCACCAACCTTTGAAGCTTCGCCAGAGGCCTACCGCCTGCAAGCGCGCGATTTCGAGGCCAAGGCGGAGGATGTGTTGCGGGCTAGGGCAGCCGCCGCCGAAACCAGCCGCCCCGCCAGCCGCTGGGTACAGCAAATCCGAGCCGTTGCTGACACTCTGCCCGAATCAGAGGGGGTGCTGCTGTTGATCAACTTCTTTGGGGTGGGCTATACCGAGACGCCCCGCAACCGGGAGACCCTGCTTGCCTTTGTGGCAGAAGAATTGGAGGGCGACACCGCCGCCACCCTCACTGCCGCCGTCCAGGCCATGTCTGAGGTCGAAGTGCGCCACGTGTACGATGTGGTGTCGGCTCTCACCGACTCCTTCTCCCCGGTCGATGCCGACATCACTACGGGCATGTTTCGCAGTTTAGACTGCCGCGAACTGGTGCCCTTTAGCGACCCGGCCCAAACCCAAACCCACTACGAAACCATGCTGATGCCTCAGCTCGGTGCAGGTCGGGTAAATGCCGCCCAGCAAGCCTACAACCTCTGTTCCTTCTGGCCCGTAGAGGCGGCCCCGGCGGGTGAACACGCCCCGATCAACAGCAGCATCCCCACCCTGGTGCTGCAAGGCCGCTACGACGTGCAAACCAACACCGAAATGGGCGTCGGGGTGATGGAGGGGCTGCGCAACGGCACCTTTGTGGAGCTTTCCAGCACGGGTCACGGGGCGATCGTATCCTCCCAATGCGCCAAAGATATTGGCGTGGCGTTCGTGAACGATCCCGATCGCACCCTCGATACGAGCTGCACCGCCGACCTGTTCCCAGAGTTTGTGCTGCCCCCCACTGAGTAAATCGGTGGTGCGCCGCGTCACCCGTGGCGCACCCAACGTCTTGCCGACCCTAAACTTAGTGTTGATAGCTCGATCAGATGATCGAGTCATCCCAGAGATCATCGGCGTTTACCATAGGCAGGGTAAACGCCGATGATCTACCGCAGCAGGCAAACCGATCGCAACAAACATTAACCTCAGCTCGGTTGATCCCCTAACTCCCTAAAATGAAAGGAACCTGATCCCGAAACTAAGAATTCTTTATGTCCGTAACCGTTGCCGATATCATGACTGCCGATCCGATCGTCGTGCAGCCTGAAACGCCCCTTAGTCAAGCCATTCAAATCTTGGCAGAGCGCCGCATTAGCGGGTTGCCCGTTGTCGATCAAAGCGGCAAGCTGGTTGGAGTCATCTCCGAAACCGATTTGATGTGGCAAGAGACGGGCGTTAGATCACCCGCATTTATCACGATTCTGGATAGCGTGATTTTTCTAGAAAACCCTGCCAAACATGAAGAGGAGCTACATAAGGCATTGGGGCAGACCGTGGGCGAAGTCATGACCAAAAAAGGCATCATCACTATTGCCGCCGATCGCTCCCTTCAAGAAGCGGCTCAGTTAATGCGCGATCGCAATGTTCGTCGGCTTCCAGTTGTTGATGCGGCAGACCAGGTGGTGGGCATCGTGACGCGAGGAGACATCATTCGTCATATGGCAGCAAATCTGTAGGTCAATTCACCCTAAGCCCGCAAAGTCATAGCAGCTTAAAGTTTTTAATCCCTTTGAAAAATCGAGATTTATGATATGAGCGTTAATCCTGAGTCCGTGCAAGAGCTTTTGAGTTCAGAAGATTTTGGCAAACGGCTGAGCGGAGTCAATCAGCTCCGACAGCTTGACCCGGCGATCGCTTTCGAGATGATTCAGCAGTCTGTGAATGACGGCAACGTGCGGGTGCGCTATGCGGCAGTCAGCCAACTCTCCAGCCTAGGATTGCAAAACCCGACTCTGGCGCTAGAAATCTTGCGCCGCTGCTTGCTAGAAGACCCCGAAGCCGACGTGCAGGCAGCCGCCGCTGACTCAATCGGCGCACTCAAACTTACCGACGCCTATGAAGACTTAGAGCAGCTCTATCACAAAACTCCAGAATGGCTGGTGCAGTTCAGTATTATTGCGGCATTGGGCGAATTGGGCGATCGCCGCGCCTTTACTTTACTCAATAGCGCCCTCACCTCCAGCGTCGAGCTAGTACGGACGGCGGCGATCGGCTCTTTAGGAGAATTGGAGGACGATCGCGCAGTTCCCCTGCTGCTAGAGTTTGTTGCCGACCCTGATTGGCAGGTTCGCTACCGAGTCACGCAAGCCCTGAGCCACTTCAAGAGTCCTGAAATTCGCGCGGCACTGGAAACCCTGAGCCACGATGAAATGCCGCCCGTAGCCCAGGAAGCTAAGGCGTATCTAAATGTGTGAATAGCCTGACTTCACAAATACTTTCTACTTCTGAGCTAAAACGTAAAGCTTGAGTGAAGTGAACCTCTGAGGGCATAGCAATCTACGTGATTTCCGGGTAAATTAAGTGACATGGAACACAAACCCAAGCGGATTTACTGAAGTCAGAGGAGATTTTAAGCCATTGCGTTAGGGGCAGCGTTTCATATCTACAAGTTTTAGCGGGAGTCTTTCCCCTTCGAGCTTTGCAAAGCCCGAAGGGGAATTTTTTAGGGGAGATGATTTTTGAGAGGGAGCGCGGAACGCCCCACCCAAAATGTCCCCGTCCTAACCGCCTTGGCGGCTGCCACAAATCATCAATGCTCTAAAAAATTTAGCGAATGGAATGAGACAACCGCTGTAAGAACGTCCGACAGCCCATCGAAGAATCAAACAAATGCAGATCAAAATGTTCAGATAGATCCTCACACACCTTGACCCCCCGGACGCTGTTGCCGCGACTGTCCAAAAGCGGTGAGAAGATGGCGATACCGATCTGGTCAGGCACTACCACGATAATGCCGCCCGAAACGCCACTCTTGGCAGGCAGCCCGATCTTATAAGCCCACTCTCCCGCAAAATTGTACATGCCGCAGGTGTACATGACGCTGAGAATATCGCGAATGTAGTTAGGCGCAACAGCGCGATCTCCAGTGATGGGGTTCACGCCGCGATTGGCAAGCGTTGCCGCCATTACCGCCAGGTCGCGGCAGTTCACCATAATCGAGCATTGCTGAAAGTAAAGATCGAGCGCTTCCTCAATCCGGGCATCAATCATGCCGAAGTTGTACATCAGGTACGCCATGGCGCGGTTGCGATTACCTGTTGTTCTCTCGCTAGTGAAGGTTGAAATATCCACAAAAATATCGTGCCCGATGTAGCGCCGAAACATATCCAACATGCGGTTAAGGCGATCGGTTGGGCTAGTTCCTTTGATCAGGCTAGTGGTGGCGATCGCCCCTGCATTCACCATTGGGTTATAGGGACGCTTTGACTGCTCATCTAGGACAATGGAATTAAAGGCATCCCCGGTTGGCTCTACTCCGACACGGGTTAAAAAGTAATCGCGCCCATGGTCTTCTAACGCCAGCCCCTGCACAAATACCTTAGAAATGGACTGAATCGTAAAGAGCTGCTCGGCATCGCCCGTGGTAAAAACCTGTCCGTCCACAGTCGCCACACAAATGCTAAACCAGTCAGGGTTTGCTTTCGCCAACTCTGGAATGTAATCGGCAACTTTCCCGATCGTCAGAGATTGGTGCTGACGATGCAAATCTTCTAGATAGGCCTGAAATTCTGCTGCATCGTTCTCAAAAATGGAGTCGTGGATTGAAGGGGAATCTTGGGTCGCCATCCCGTTATTTTAGCGGCTCTGCTGCAACTGGCTACGATGAATCACAGCTAGGGTGAATATAGCCCGTTTTGCCACTTAGAGCGATCGCCCATCTTTAAGCCACAGCTACTCTCCAGCAGCTTACCCATAGCCCCATCCACATTTGGACTTTACCCAAAAAACAAAATTGGAGAGCGGCTGCCCTCCAACGCTAAAGACTCTCTAAGCCTTTAATCTCTCAAGACTTATAAGCTGGTATCTTCTACTGCACTGACTGCTGAGGCAGGTAGGCGATCGGATTGACCGCACCCGCATTTTTCGGATGCACCTCAAAATGCAGGTGAGGCCCTGTGCTGTATCCCGTACTGCCCATCTCGGCGATCTGCTCACCCTGCTGCACACGCTGACCCTCACGAACCATACTTCTGTTCAGGTGAGCATAGCGAGTAAAGCTACCATCTGGATGAACAACTTCCACCATATTGCCGTAGCCACCAGAGTTCCAGTCAGAATACTGCACTACACCACTGGCAGCAGCATAGATTGGAGTACCTGTATCGGCAGCGATGTCAATTCCCGCGTGCATTCTACCCCAACGCCAGCCGTAGCCAGAGGTGAGTAGACCTCGCGTTGGCCAGATGTAGCCGTTAGAACGCGATCCTTCAGGCAGAAAAGCTTCCGCACCAGGGAGAGGCGGTAGCTCTGGCGAAACGGTGCGACCTGTCACAGGTTGACGCAGCGGTGCATAGCTCTCTGAACTGATGGAAGCTGCTGCCACAAGGTCAGGCTCAGCGGCAGCCAAGGGAGCGACAGGTGATGGAACAGAGGAGGGTAAAGCAGCAGACTGCGGAGCAACCGTGTCGATAGACTCACTACGTGCTGTCACCATGACAGGCTGCTGCGCAGGTCTTGTAGCAATGCCACCTTGATGCTTTGCCCGCAAAGCTCTTACCTCTGCCAAGAGGTTCTCAACATACCGAGGAGCCGCCTGAATAGCATCCGGCGAACCCAAAACTTCGCGCTGCACTGCCGAACCAGGTTCAGCAGATTGGACGGCAGGAGTGGCAGCGCGAGGGGCGATCGCCACAGCCTGGGGTTTAACTGCAACTGGCTGAACAGGAGCTGTTGGCACATTAGGAAGCCGCAGAACTTGACCCACGAAAATTACATTCGGGTCAGACAAGCGGTTAGCATCGACCAAGGCAGACAGTGGCACATTGTGCGCCTTGGCAATTCGCGCCACAGTGTCGCCCAGACCTACCCGGTAGTCTTGCGTCTGTGGTGCAACCGCAACTTGCTGCACGGAGGGCTGAACGACAGAAGGTTGAGCTGTAGCAGACGGCACCTCAGCCGCATTTGCTGGTTGGATAGCATCGGAGGCGATCGACTGAGGAGCAGGCACGTTCAACGAGTCGCTCACTCGAATCCAGTCTGGATCAGACAAATTATTCGTCGCCGCCAAAATGCGCTCAGAAACACCGTGCGCTCTGGCAATTGCCGCGACAGTATCTCCAGGCTGAACCCGATACTCTTCAGTTTTTTCAGATACCTGGGAAGCCAATGCGATCGGAACTTCTACTTCGCTAGTCGCAGCCGCCGAACCTTTCACATCCTCAGACCGCAACTCCGCCAGACTATCTTTTAACTTGTCTCTCTGTTCTCGCAGACGAGTCAAAGCATCTGGTCTGACTGGCGCTTGGCTCAGATCAGCAGAAGCAACTAGCTCCGGTGAAGATGCTTTCAATGCTCCATCAGCACGATTCACAGGAATCTTAAGCACTTGCCCTGGCTTAAGTAGTGCATCAGCAGCTAAAAGATTGGTAGCGCTAATGTCTTGAACATTGACTCGATAGCTGCGGGCAATCTGAGAAAGCGTTTGCCCTTCTCGCACCACATGTTCAACAGTGACTGTTGAGGGAAGAACTACAATCGAACCTGGTTCAGAAACGGGCAGGGCTGCAATTTGCGAAAGCGATTGCGCTGTAACTTCCGTACCTTTGGGTTCGGCTGCATTTGCCCCATCATCTCGATGAGGCAGAACCAGACTAGATGCTCCCACTGATAGAGCTAGACCGAACATGGCAGCAGAGGTGCGTGCCCGACGGCTGACTCCCGCAGAAATCTGTTCGGGTTGCTCTGCCGTTTCACGGGGGGAGCAAGAAACAGGCTTGACCTTCCGCAGAAATTCTCGCTTCAAGAATGACCTCCTAATGAGCAGCGTTTAACTATTCCCAACCGATCTAATCTATGAATCTCTATGACGGGAATCACATAGAGCAGCGATCGAGATCACAGACGTTGCCGTATGACTAGGTAACATTACCTTTGCTCTTTTTGACTTAAACAAGCTTACACCAGTTAATGAAAAATTCAAGACTTGCTTATTTAGGCAGGTTGAATCTTTTAAAACATTGATCTGGGATTGCGCCTGAGCAGAACAGTAATCTGGGTTTATTAATCTTCAAGGGCACAGTGTACACCACTTAATTAATGTCCGGCATCTGATGATACCAACATGAATAGAGTTGAGAATCAGCGTATCAAGGCATTTTGCAACTGCTAATCCTGATTCCTAGAACCTTTAGCCGCAAGCAGTTCTAGCGGCTAAAAAGGGCTGATATTCAAGATTTCAGGGGGTGAAAAACCCGTCTGGAAGGCAATTTTTTATTTCCTATCAATCACGGCTTGATAGCCATAGAAGACGGTTGATTCTACGGTTGACGATGTTACTTAAGGCTGTATTGGCTACATAGAATTCAAGAATCCCGATCGCTGAGGAAGCCTTGAAGTAGAGCGGGATTACGCGCTAGTACCGCCCTTTCAGCGCCAGTGATTTCACGCAAGCTTCGATAGAAATTTCTTATGGTATTTCAGTAGATTTTGTAGTGCAGATGACTGAAGCGCTTTTACACCCCTACAACCGTCTAACTTAAATATCTTGTTTTAAAGAATTACCCAACAGTTTGTTCGGTCTTGATTGAGTAATTCTAGAAAGCATTCGCGAATGCATATATATAGATATAGAAGTCGGCAGATTTCTCCGAACAAAGTTTTAGTGATTAAAAATAAACTATTCGACTCAATTTCTTGTGGCTACAGCAGCGCGATCGCCTTTTACGGAAATCTAGAATTTTTTTTGAGATGATGATGCTCTGTGTTTTAGAAAACCTAGCTTAATTCTAGAAAACCCAGCTGACGACGCGCTTCAAATAAGCCGATCGCTACGCTAACCGAGAGATTGAGGCTGCGAACGCCCGTCTGAGCCATAGGAATCCGGACTACGGCATCGCAATCGGCTAAAACATCGGGTGGCAGCCCGGTCGTTTCACAACCAAACAGTAGCCAATCGGTATTTTGATAGTCAAACTTTGTATAGCTATATGTTCCTGAAGTGCTAAATCCAACTTGGCGACCTGCCTGCTGCTGCTGGTAAGCCTGAAAATCGGCTAGGGTCGGGTGATAGCGCAGATCGACATACTGCCAGTAGTCCAAACCCGCCCTTTTTAGATAGCGATCGCTAATCTCGAATCCTAGAGGCCCAACCAAATGGAGAGCGGTTCCTGTTGCAGCGCAGGTTCGGGCGATATTTCCTGTATTCGGAGGGATTTGAGGATTAACTAAAACAATCTGCGGCATAGGATAGGTCGATTTAATCTGATTATGAATAATAGACAAAATATTGACGCTGATTGGGTTTCAGACATCAATCTACAGAGTCTCTGGGTAATTATGCTTGAGAAAGCCGGATAAATTGAGGAGAAATTTGTCCGAGCTAGCGCTGAAACTTAGCTAATATGAAGTTTCCATGAAGGAATTGAGCGATCGCCTGATATTTTCTATTGAGCCACACTGATAGCTATCCTGACGCGTTAAAGATAGCTGTCGCCAGTTTACTCAAGACATTTAAGGTGGGGCGCGAAGCGCCCCACCTTAAATGTCCCCGTCCTAACCGCCAAGGCGGTTGCCATATTCCTAATACAATTCCCCCGTGCCTCTCATCAAAGCACAGGGGATATAGGGAATATATAGAGAGAGCCTCAAGTTTTTTTGACTAATAATTGTCTAGGGGTGCGTCTGCATGGCCGCGGCTAATCTGCTGTGGCTGTCAAAGATTCTGCGGTAGAAGCAACGCCATCGATCGCCAAATCCGCTTCCAGCTCTGTTTCGATCCGCAGACGATCGCAGGGAATGGTATCAGCCAAAATAGCGGTTGCCATCATGCCGCAGTGAATCTCTACCTGAGCCTGAGGCAACGCTTCAAAAACTAGGCGCTGACCTGGAAAAACCACCCGTTCAAAGTACCAGTTAGGAATATTGGTGATGCGAGCAATCTGAATCTTGCTAGTCGCATTGACATAGCAGCAAAGAACCAGGTCACTTGAAGAGTCGCTTGGCAGAGGATCAAAGACTTGGGACATAACGATGCAGGAGCCTTAGCTTTGTGAGCTTGTTATATCTAGACCCTAGCATTCCCCGATCCCCAGTAGTTGTAAAAGCGACTACCAACGTTCGGCTTCAATTTTGAACTCATCAGAGCAAAATGAATAGATTTTTACGTGCCGACTTCTCAATCTGTATTGCAATCCCTAGTTTGTGCAGCCCGCTAAAGAATCTTTCATGCAGGTCAAGAAACTCAGTGGTATCGTGAAGTTATATGAATCTAAATTTCATAATTCTCTAAATACACGGCAGTAGGTTTTCAAGTTCAACTAGCATCAAAATCTGGCTAACGGGCAGACCGCTGCGATCGTTAGCGCTCTCCAGCTTCTCTATCCACAAACTTGTCCTATGAGCTTGCAAGCCAATCAGAGTCAATTGAGTCGTCTATCCAGAATTGACCCACTGGAAAAAACCTCGCTGGGAAATGTCTCGTTGGGAAAGGCAGGCGATCGCATTCTCTACGTTCGCTTGCCTTGCAACCCCATTTTCCCGATCGGGGTCGTTTATTTGGCGGATCATGTCCACAAGCTATTTCCGGCGATTGAGCAGCAGATTCTCGATCTGGGCACAGTTCCGCCGTTAGATTTTAATGCGGCGCTCGATCGCTCCATCGATCAGTTTCGCCCGACGCTGCTAGTGTTTTCCTGGCGAGATATTCAAATTTATGCGCCTGTGGGTGGACGAGGCGGCAACCCGCTACAAAACGCCTTTGAGCTTTTCTATGCCCGCGATCCGCTGCTGAAGCTGCGCGGCGCACTGGGCGGCTTGCGGATGGCAATATCTTATTACGACGAGCTATGGCGAAATTTGGGCTTAATTCGTCGAGGTCTAAAGCGCGCCCGACGCTATCGTCCAGAGGCTCGACTCATTGTAGGCGGCGGCGCGGTTAGCGTCTTCTATGAGCAGATGGGTAAAATTTTACCCAAAGGATCGATCGTCTCAGTCGGCGAGGGCGAAACGCTGCTGGAGAAGCTGCTGCGCGGCGAGGATGTTTCGGGTGAGCGCTGCTATGTGGTAGGTGAAGATCAGCCCCGCGATCGCCTCATCCATGAGCAGCCCACGCCCCTAGAAAAATCGGCTTGCAACTATGACTACATTGCCCAAATCTGGTCAGATTTTGAGTATTACTTGCAGGGGGGTGACTTTTATATAGGGGTACAAACCAAGCGCGGCTGTCCCCACAACTGCTGCTACTGCGTCTACACGGTGGTAGAGGGCAAGCAAGTTCGCATTAATCCGGCAGAGGAAGTCGTTAAGGAGATGCAGCAGCTCTACGATCGCGGCATGAGAAACTTCTGGTTTACTGATGCTCAGTTCATCCCGGCACGGCGGTTCATGGAGGATGCGATCGAGCTGCTGAAGAAAATTCTAGAGACAGGCATGAATGATATCCACTGGGCGGCTTACATCCGGGCAGACAATCTGACTCCAGAGCTGTGCGACCTGATGGTGAAAACAGGCATGAACTACTTTGAGATCGGCATTACCAGCGGATCGCAGGAGCTGATTCGCAAGATGCGCATGGGCTACAACTTGCGAACCGTCTTGCAAAACTGTCGCGATTTGAAGGCGGCGGGATTCAACGATATAGTGTCTGTCAACTACTCGTTTAATGTCATCGACGAAACCTTTACTACCATTCGCCAGACGATCGCCTACCACCGAGAGCTAGAGAGGATTTTTGGAGCCGACAAGGTGGAACCCGCCATTTTCTTCATCGGCTTGCAGCCCCACACGCACTTAGAAGACTATGCGTTTGGCAAGAAAATCATTAAGCCGGGATACAATCCCATGAGCGTCATGCCCTGGACGGCGAAAAAGCTGCTGTGGAATCCGGAGCCGCTCGGCTCTTTCTTTGGCGAGGTTTGTCTGCAAGCCTGGGAGCAAAACCCCAACGATTTTGGGCGCGAGGTGATGCGAATCCTGGAGCAAAAACTGGGCGTAGCTCCGCTGGAAGAGGCTCTGAGTGCGCCCGTTTCACCTAAAGCCCTAGTTTCAGTCTAGAACCTGTTTTCGCTGTACCTGCTTTAACGAATCTCTTTTAATTCCCTTTTACTCCCTAACGTTCCATGCTAGAAGGCTCTATTCTCGACAAGCTGCGATCGGCCCACCTGACCCATCATCCTGATAAACCGCCTCTGAATTTTGGGGTGTATTACAAAAATACGCTGGTGGCTCTCTGTCATGCCCTGGAAGACGCGATTCTGGATGCAGACTATTCGCCGCTGATGATTACCGCCTTTCAGCGGGGCAAATGGTATCTAGAAGAAGCCGATCGCTATGGCGAAATTGCGGGGCGATCGCGTCAGATCGTGATTTTGGCGGCACCAGACGGCGGCTTTGGCGATCACCCGACCAGCCAGCGATCGAATGTGGCGTTGGTGAGTTTGGAAGAAGCTGATCCGGTGGCACAGGAATGGCACTTGGTCATCTTATCGCCCAACTACACGGCAATGGTGCTGTGTCAGGAGCTATCTGAAGCCGACTATGGAGTTGCGGGTTTTCCAACAGAAGATTTGGAGCGGAAATTTTACGGACTCTGGACGTTTGAACCTGCCCTAGTTTTAGAAACAGTTGAGCTGTTGGTGGAGCATGTAGGGCGCTACAATCCGGCTTTGCAGCAGCGCTTAAAAACTCAGGTCGAGGAGATGGCGCCTCTGGTTCAAGGCGCGTTTTGCAGTGTCCCGACCGTCGAACATATGGGAGACATCGTCTCTCGTGTGGTGGATTATTTGCAAACCCGTGAGACGACTTCGCCGCTGGCGCAGCTCTTGCCCACTTCCTCACTGGACAACAACCTGACCTCAAACGAACTGCAAGCTTTTCTGCGAGTAGCACAGCTCATCGATCAGACGGATATTAGCAACCCCATGGTGGCGGCAGAGGTGGCGGCATTGTCTGAGGCAATGGGGCAGTTGCTGGATTTACCTTCCTGGCAACTCCATCGGTTGCGGCTAGCAGGTTTGCTGCATCGTATCGCGCTCCTACAGTCCTACGATCGCGTTTTGAGTTCTGTCACTTCGGTCAGCGACTCGGCAGAATCGCCCGACCAAGCTCCCTACTGTCCTCTCGTTCCTGGCATTCAGGTTTTGCGTCGGATGCAGCGGCTGAGCGCGATCGCCACCATTCTCACCCACCAGTCGGAATGGTGGAACGGTGCGGGGCTGCCCGCCAGATTAGCCGGAGATGGCATCCCGATCGAGTCTCGAATTTTGGGGCTGGTGGCAGAATTTCAGCGGCGAGTGGTCGAGCATCGCGACCTGCCCCTAGAGGAAGCTTTGGTGGCAGCGCTGGCGGACTGCCAGGTGCAGCAGGGCGATCGCTGGGATCCCAAGCTAGTGGAGGCTCTGGGCTTGCTGGTAACAGCGCTTCAGCAGGGGTTAAGTTTGCCAGTTGCCATGCCCAAAATTGCTTCGGGTCTGTGGCTGCTGGATTCCTACTCTCAGGAAAATATCCAGATTGCGTATGGCGGCAATTCAATCACAAGCACAGTAGAGAAAACCCATGGACATTGAGGCAATTCGAGCGGGTAGACTCAAGCATCTAGCAGGAGCCAATCTGGAAGACGAAGATCTCTCGCAGTGCAATCTCAGCCGCGTCAATTTAGCGGGTGCCATGCTAAACGGCGCGATGTTGAATGGCGCAAATTTGAACGGTGCAAATTTGGATGGCTCCAGTCTGCTAGGCTGTCAGCTGCGGCAGGCTGACCTGCGCGCCAATTTCTTGGGAGCAACTCTGATGCAGGCAGATTTGCGGGAATCGGATCTGCGAGGCGCAAATTTGCGGGGGGCGAACTTGATGCAGTCTCGGCTGGCTCACACGACGCTGGCAGGGGCATTTTTGAGTGGTGCAAATTTGATGGGCGTAAACTTGCAGCGGGTGGATCTGCGGGGGGCTGATTTGCGGGGGGCAAATCTGAATGGCGCCAATTTGGCGGGGGCAAATCTGGCGCAAGCCGATCTCCAAGGGGCAATTTTGAGTGAAGCTAATTTAGAAGAGGCGGACTTGCGAGGAGCAAATCTAGCAGGGGCAAATCTGACGGGGGCAAATCTTTTGTGCGCTGAGCTAGAAGGGGCGATCGTCACTGGTGCAAACTGTGTCGGGGCTTGCCTAAAGGGGACGCTGCTGGAGTAGCTTTTCTTTAACCTGCTCGATCGAGGGATGAATTAGCTGACCTGACGCACCTATGAAGACAATGGGGAAATCGTGAGGGTTGATTCTGAAATAATCAGCTGTGAAGCAAGCAAGCTTATTTATCTTCCCTTTAGCGAAGGGCAATGGCGCTTGAGCCTGGGATTAAAAGTACTGCATTTAGAAGATTGGATACAAATTGATGAAGAGTTTGTACCCTATTTGCAGCGTAAGGCGGAGCTACGGACAGAATGCCCCAGTGACGTGTTTGCCAGTATCCCAGGAAGTGAGGCAGCCCAACAGGAGGTGCTGGATTTACTGCTGGAACATTTAACTCAGCATTTTCCAACCTACTTTCAGCGAGTAGCAGGAACCGTGATTAATCGACTGACCCAAGAAACCTGGCATCCGACAGATTTCGTCGGCGCACCTCTTGACTTGGCGGGGCGATTGGTGCAAGAAGATCTATGTCTAATGCTGTCCGGTGAGGACGGCTATATTTTAGGCGCAGCTTCCCTGAGTTTTCCATCCCACTGGCGACTCCATGACAAGTTGGGGCGATCGCTCACCCCTATTCATGAGCCAGTTCCTGGGTATTCCCCAAAACTACAGCATCCAGTCAGCGTTTATTTCGATCGCCTTCGACCTGAAAATCCCGGCTATCGGATGAATTGGAGTATCACTAACACTCCAGAATTGTTTTTAGGAAATCATATCCATCGAATCGACCCTGCTGGAGTGACAGCCGACACAGCCGGAGAGAATCTGTGGATTCGAGTAGAACGACAAACCCTGCGGCGACTTCCTAGAACTCAGGCAATCTTGTTTACAATTCGCACGTATGTTTATCCTCTATCGCTGCTCAAACAACACCCTACTGCCGCTGTGGGTCTGAATGCGACGCTCGACCAGATTCCTCCTAATATGCAGATTTATAAAAGCCTAGCGCCTATTCGAGATGTGCTGAAGGAGTATTTGGAAGGACTACAGGACAAGACCCATTGAAGGCATCAGTAGAGGGCGATCGACTGCAATAGAATAGAGGAGGGTATGTCTTGTACTCTCTTCTATTCTGTTCAAGGGATCATGCTCGAAGCCATTCAATTTCAACTCTACAAGCTGGGGCATTTTGCTGATGCGCTAGTCGCCACACAGCTTACCCATCTCACCCCTGCCAGTGTGGGCATTATCTTTTTGGCAGGGTTGCTGACCAGCCTTACCCCCTGTATGCTCTCCATGCTGCCGATCACGATCGGCTATATCGGCGGCTATGAGGCAAAAACTCGGCTCCAGGCAGCGGCGCAGTCCACCTGGTTTTCGCTAGGACTAGCGACAACTTTGGCGGCATTGGGAATTCTGGCAGCGATCGCAGGAAAAATCTACGGTCAGGTGGGCATTGGTTTGCCCATTGTGGTGAGTGCGATCGCCATCCTCATGGGGCTAAATCTCCTGGATGCCCTGCCCCTGAGACTGCCAAGCTGGGGCGGCATGGACTGGATCTCCAAAGATTTACCGGAGGGAGTGCGATCGTATTTGATTGGGCTAACGTTTGGTTTGGTTGCGTCGCCATGCAGCACGCCCGTTTTGGCAACGCTGCTGGCATGGACATCCACGACCCAAGATCCCATCCTGGGCGGAGTGCTGCTGATTTCCTACACGGCGGGCTATGTGGCTCCGCTGATCTTGGCAGGAACTTTTACCGCTTCCATTAAAAAATTGCTGGAGCTACGGCGCTGGTCTAGCTGGATCACCCCCGCTAGCGGTGCGCTGCTGGTGGGTTTCGGCGTGTTTACCCTGCTGATTCGCCTGTTTCCCTCTGGCGCTGTTTAGGTACGATAATTTCTAGACTATGGATGTAGATAGATGTAGATGTCGCCAGTTTGCTTAGGACATTTTGGGTGGGGCGCTGCGCGCCCCACCCAAAATGTCCCCGCCCTAACCGCCCTAGCGGTTGCTACAAAACCTGTACGAGTTGTCTGAATTCATGACCTTTAAGCCTGTCTCCGAGCCATCGTTTAGCCTCTCTCGATCGCTTCAGTACTACTTCAAACGAGAGCTAGTGCCCCTGCTGGCGGATTTGCGCCTAGCTATCTTTCTGCTGCTGGCGATCGCGGTTTTCAGCATCTCAGGCACGGTGATTGAACAAGGACAGACTCAGGAGTTTTATCAGACCAACTATCCCGAAAATCCGGCTCTGTTTGGATTCTTGACCTGGAAAGTAGTCCTGACCATTGGGCTAGATCATGTCTATCGCACCTGGTGGTTTTTGGCGATTCTGATCCTGTTTGGAGCAAGTCTCACGACCTGCACCTTTAAGCGACAGCTCACGGCTCTGCGCTGGTTTTCGCGCACCTGGAATTTCTACAGCCAGCCGCGTCAATTTCAAAAAATGGCGCTGAGCGCAGAATTGCCCCAAGGCTCGCTGGATGCTCTGATTCCTCTCTTGCAAAAGCGCCGCTACAGGATTTTCCAGGAAGGTGATAAGCTGTACGCCCACAAAGGTCTAGTGGGGCGAATTGGGCCGATCGTCGTTCATGCGGCAATGCTGATTACATTGGTGGGAGCGATCGTCGGCTCCATGACAGGCTTTTTTGCTCAGGAGATGGTTCCCAGCGGCGAAACCTTTCAGATTCGCAATATTTTCGATGCAGGGCCATTTGCCGCTTCGCAAATTCCCAAAGACTGGTCGGTGAAGGTGAATCGCTTCTGGATTGACTACACGCCTAAGGGTACGATCGATCAGTTCTATTCCGATCTGTCGGTGCTGGATCAGGCAGGGGAAGAGGTTGACCGCCAGACGATTCATGTCAACAAGCCGTTACGCCACAAGGGTGTGACGCTGTACCAAGCAGATTGGGCGATCGCTGCCGTTCGGTTTCGCATCAACAATAGCCCTACTCTAGAGCTGCCCATGGCGGAGCTGAAGACAGGCGGCGGTCGGCTCTGGGGCACCTGGGTACCCACCAAACCCGATCTGAGCGACGGCATTTCGGTGGTTGCCAAAGATCTGCAAGGGATTTTGCTGATCTACGACAAAGCGGGTAAGCTGGTTTCCACCGTGCGGCAGGGTATGTCTACCGAGGTAAATGGGGTGACGTTGGCGATCGCGGAAGTGGTCGGCAGTACGGGCTTGCAAATCAAAGCCGATCCCGGTATTCCGCTGGTCTATGGCGGCTTTGGGCTAATGATGCTGGGGGTGTTGATGAGCTATGTTTCCCACTCGCAGATTTGGGCATTGCAAACCTCGGAGGGCTTCTATATCGGCGGCAAAACCAATCGCGCCCAGGTCACTTTTGAGCGCGAAATGATTGCCCTGCTGGATCAATTTACAGATGCGCCGGGTGGTGTGCCAATAATTAACTGACGGGTGGATGGGTGAATGGGTGAATGGGTAGATGGGTGAATGGGTAGATGGGAAACTCTCATCCACTCATCCACTCATCCACTCATCTACTCGCCAACTCTTACTTGACTCATCACTATGCCTCAAGCGGTCTCATCGACTAGCGGATCGTAGGGCACCACGTTCTCCTGCTCATTCGCGTCATTTCGAGCCACGATCGCTTCCGCTGCTTCGGTGTCACTGAGGTTATGGGGCTGATGCGGTACGCCTGCCGGGATGAAGAGAAAATCCCCGGCGGTGTGGATGATCGATCGCCGTAGTCCTTTGCCGTAGCGCGTTTCTACCCGACCCTTGAGAATATAAATTGCTGTCTCATAGTCTCTATGAAAATGCGGTTCTGCCGAGGCTCCCGGCGGAATCACCACAAGATTCATCGAAATTCCAGTTGTGCCTGCCGTCGTGCCTGAGATGCCAAAGAAGTAGGGCAATTTCTGGCGCGTCATCACTTCTTGAGTCGGATGAACAGTCACAATTTCGCCATCTTGCGCTAGTTCGATATTTTCAACAACATCCATATATCACCGTACCGTTCTGATTAATAAACCCCCGATCGCATGCATGGCATCATAGCCAATCCGTTCCGCCCAAAATCTCTGCATCACTCAACTTTGGATAAAGCGTGAGTATTTTTGAACTTTCTACCAGTATATTTCCTTTATCTGCCCTAATGAAAAGCTATGTAGCTTCTCTTCTAACAGCTTCAGCTATACCTAAATGTGTTACGGCTACACAATAGAATGGCTCTGGGCGCGTGTTTTAATGAACGCAACGTCTTCTAAAAATTCTGTCCACCATGGCTCAGCAGCAATCTTAGGATAGTGCTGCTCAACAAAGGGAGTAACCACTGTGAAATAGCGGCTCATCAGCCGATCGAATGCTTCAGGGCTAATCTCGATCCCACTAAAAGATGCTCTGAAGTAATAGCCAATTCGGACTCCCTCAAACGGTTCTTCCTCTGGTTTAAGATAACGACCAAAGTCACACTCAGCCATATCGTGACCAAATCCAAATCGGTCACGAGTTCCCTTTGCGCAAACATCTAAATCATCTGGACTAACGAATTCTAAGAGGCTTCTGATATGTAATGATTTACCTTCCGCATCAACTTCAACATAACTGCTGCGCAAATTAGGCGAAGCAGGACTGATTGTAATAGCATCGACAATTGAATCGGGAATGGATGATATGAGCGGTTTCTGCGGCAGCACATTTCTGAAGGAACGTTTATTATGCCATTTGACAGTCAGCAGTATTTGAATTTAGCAAGTTGAGATTAGATAGGGCGATCGCCTTAACAAAAATAGATTCATTTGAGGCTCAGAAGATTTTACTAAATCTAACGGTTATTCAGCAAAAGCTCAATTTCTTCATCTGTAAAACCAAATTGCCTGAAAATTCTCAAGACATAAGCGGGTGACATTTCTCTTGCCCCCATGTCGATCGGGACAATCCATCTCTTCTCTTCAATCTGACGGCTATAGAGACTATGATCTCCCTTGCCTTGCCGATGAAACTGACATCCGCCCTGCTCCAAAATCCTAATCAATGCCTTGGGTTTAAGAGCAGGAATATTTTTAGGCATAAACCGCCCGAAACTCGTAGTTTTCTAAAGCTGGCTCTTTTGCTTCAAGGGTTAGGAACTCATGCAGTTCCTTAATGGAAACAAAAGCTTGATGAACGTTCTGCTCAGTCTCCACGATCGCTTGCCATGAGTCGATCGCTTCTTTAAGTTTTGCGATCGCCTGATCTTGACTATTTCCCTGTCCAACAATGCCATTTTCTAAGCAAAGGGCAACCCAGTAGACTGAACTTTGTCTCAGTACGACGGTGTAAAAGTCCATAAGTTTTGAACCTTTCATTTGAGAATATCTCAGTATAGCTTTTGAGTTTTGAAAGGAAGCCTCAGTTTCTCCCACTAATCCGGAATGTACTCAATCAAATCGGCGGGTGTACAGTTGAGCGCATCACACAACTTAGCCAACGTTGCGCCCCCAATTCCAGGCAATTCATCCGTATTTTTGAGTTTGGAAATACTCACGGGATGCATCCCAAGTTGTTGAGCCAGCGCTTGATTCGTGATCTTGCGATCTGCCATTACAACTCTCAAACGCCAACGAATCTTTCCCACTGCCCATCACATCTAGTTTACAAAAATCTTTTATCCTCAAGTTCCACTTTCAACTATGGACTCTCTGACTGCTTGCTCTAATTCTTCCCTAGTACATTGGTAGACTTCGAGCAATCGAAAAACTTGCCAGACTTCCATTTTTGGCGTGGTTCTTCCTTTTTCCCAATTACGGACTGAGGATTCGGAACACTTAAGCTCATAGGCAACATCTATTGTCCTAAGCCCTGTGCGTTCTCTTAACGCTTTCAAGTCCATATTTAACTGAACCTTTCAGTAAGTCTTGCCGCTAAGTCTTGCGTTAAGTATTGACAGCTTCAAGAGTTTGACGTTTAATCATATGGAAGGGTACTAGCATATTCTCCACAGAGACCCGCTAGCGCCTCAAAACCCTTGCGATTAGAACATATCATGCCACACAACACGAACCCTGACGGGTGCGGGTCAGATTTTGATGCGTTAGAACAGCTAGCCGATCGGATTGGCTACCGCGATCGCCTCAATCATTGGGCGGTGATTCGTCTGTTGCCTAATATGCAGCGAGTCGTCGTGGGGCGGTTTAGGAGTCGATCGGATGCCGATGGACATCAGCGATTTTTGCAGCAGCATGTTCCTGAAGGGGAATTTATTGTGCTGTTTGATAGTCAGCAGTATTTAGATTAAGCATGTAGATTCTATAAGATTGTTCGCTCATGCCCAGATTAGAAGCAAACCCTGCCATTCCTTATCGAGAAACCCGAAGCTGCACATAGACCAAAGCCAATGTCACCCCCAATAGCAGCGTCGTGGCGGCAGCGGCGTACCCCAAATCAAACTGCGCAAACGCTTGATTATAAATATAAAACACCAACAAATTCGTCGTATTCAACGGCCCGCCCCCTGTCATTACATAGGGCTGCTCAAAGCTCCGCAGCGTGAAAATAGTCGTTGTCACTGTTGCAAAAATCAGAGTCGATCGCAACCCCGGTAAAGTAATGTGCCAAAACTGCTGCCACTCATTCGCTCCATCCAGCTCCGCCGCCTCATAAAGATTTGCCGAAATCGCCTGTAGCCCCGCCAAAAACACCACCAGATTAAACCCAATCTGCTTCCAAAAACTCATCAAAATCAGCACAGGCATCGCCCAAGTTGGGCTACCCAACCAGGGAATCGACTCTAGCCCCAACCCATTCAGCAATCCATTTACGGGACCATCGGTTTGAAACAGCCATCGAAACCCCAGACCCGCCGCCACTAGGGAAGTAATTGAAGGAATAAAGTAGGCAGTCCGTAGCAAATCTCGAAAGCCGATCGCCCGATCCAGCAGTACCGCTAGACCCAACGGCACAATCAGACTCGGAATCACGGTCGCGATCGTGAAATATGCCGTATTTCCCAACACCTGCCAAAAATCTGGATCGACCAACAGCCGCCAGTAATTTCTCAGCCCCACCCCATGCACCCCTGCCCGCGTGAAGCTACCCGCCGTAAAGCTGAGGTACACCAAATAGGCGATCGGGTAGATCACAAAAATGCCCAGCAAAACCAGCGCCGGAGCCAGAAGCAGCCAAGCCTCTAGGGTTTCTTTTTGAAAGACCTCTCGCCGAATGGTTGCTTGAGGAGAGGAAGGAAGCGATCGCGGATTCATTATGGTAAGGTACTTAGCTGCAACCCGTAATTTCTTTCTCTCATGATCTCCGATGCCGTACCCGAAAGTCATGCCAGAAAATTATAAATCTGTCGATGCCAGCTTAGTTTCTCCAGATGTATTGCTTCAGGAGACTAACACTTCTCTTATGAAGCTTGGTATTTTAGCGTCCGGTAGCGGCAGCAATGTGGAGGCGATCGCCCAAGCCATTGCCCATCAACAGCTCAACGCCCAAATTCAGGTCTTGATCTACAATCAGCCCACCGCCAAAGTCGCCGATCGTGCCGATCGCCTAGAGATTCCCAAAGTGCTGCTCAATCACCGTGAGTATTCCAGCCGAGAAGCGCTCGATCAAGCCATCATTGAAACTATGCACCAGCATCAGGTGGAATGGGTGATCATGGCAGGCTGGATGCGCGTCGTTACTCAGGTGCTAATTGACGCATTCCCTCGACGTATCATCAACATTCATCCCAGCCTCCTCCCTAGCTTTCCGGGTGCCCATGCTATCGAACAGGCGATCGCTGCTCAAGTGAAAATTACAGGCTGCACGGTGCATTTTGTAGAACTCATCGTAGATAGTGGCCCAATTATCATGCAAGCTGCCGTACCTGTTTTACCCGACGATACGCCTGCCACACTACATCAACGAATTCAAGTACAAGAGCACAGAATTTTTCCCCAAGCAATTGCGATCGCGTCAGGCTTAATGGCTCCTCAATTAAATAATATGCCTACTCATTGAGAAACCCTAAATGACTCTTTAGAGAGATCATTTAGGGTTTCGTCATGGCTTTATTAGAGCGATTGCTTTCGCCTTAATTTTCACTTCGGTTATGTCTTGACGATCGCTAATTACAATTTCTGTCTTAACTTACAGCTCTAGAGAACTTGTAAATGCAGAGAGTCACTATAGAGATCATTCACTTGAACCTCTGCACCATCGGTTGCCCTATCATTTTGCTCTATTATCTATTGTAATCAGAGCGAGTTGTGGTAGAAGTTGACGGGTCAACGTATGTATCAGAGCGCCGTTGCTCTTGTGGTCTGCGCAAGCCCGCTAAGCCCGCTAGACCCAATAAACCTAGCCATCCCAAATCAAATCCATCATCTGAATCTGTTTCATCCGTCGCTACCCCAGAAGTACCGCTATCAGGAACCGTGGTGCCAGGGGCTATTGTTCCATCAGCAGGACTATTGGTTTGAGCGGAAACAGGCATTGCCAAACATAGACCAGCCATGCTCAAGGCAATTGCAAAAGCTTTTGTATTCAGGTTAGGACGATTCATCATATTGGTCATCTCCTTAAATCACAAGTGAGTTATAGAATTCAAACAATAAAGACAAAGCTTTTACTCAACTTCATCTTTTTAGAGTCGTCTATTTCTATATTCAAGAAGATATCTAAAGTTCAACTATTTTTCATCCAACTAAAGTTGGAAGTGTCAAGTAAACATTTGGAAAACAATAGCTCTAATTTGAAATGTTTACTATTCCTCAAGATTTAAGAGAACGAGATAGAGAGTTTTTAAACCCATAGGATTACTTAAAGAGATGCCTAATATCAAAAATCTTTCAAGAAGCTAGGGCTGTACTCCCCTGGTTAACTGACAAAACTCAAAGAAAAACTCAAACTGCCCTCTCCCCAACCCCTCTTCTGTTCTGGGAGAGATGTTTTCGAGGAGAACGTTATCCATAGTGAGCGCAGCTCTAGCATTATTGCTTTGCCACATAATATTCGAGCGAAAAGCTAAATCTTAAGAAATGAGGCTTAATTTGTTGTCAGCGCTGCTTTTCAGCCATCACTAGAGAGGTAAAGTAAGTGTAAGTGAATCACCCGACGGGGTGAACCAACGGCTTAATCGAGATGGGTTATCCTAGAATATAGAAATCCAAAGGATGAGTTAAGGTCAAATAAGGCAATAAAATCTATGAGCACAATTCAAGATCAAATTGAGCAAGAGCGGGCAGAGGCACGGGAAGTTTGCGAAATTAAGGGCGATGGCTCATCCGACTGTGCTGCTGCATGGGATGTCGTTGAGGAGCTTCAGGCTGAAGCTGCCCATCAGCGCGAGAAGGCACCCGAAAAGAACTCGCTGCAACAGTATTGCGACGACAACCCCGACGCTCTAGAGTGTCGCGTTTACGACAACTAGATTTTCTCTGAAGTCCCTACTGAAGCAATACTGAATAATCTAAGCTGACTCTATAAGAGGGCACTTGTAGGTTGAAAATTGCACGGTAGTCGATGAGAAAATTTTAGGAGGGTAGGGCGATCGTCCTATCCTCTTATTTTTGGACAGCATTTTCTCCCCAAATCTATGGGACTCGCCCCAGGACGATGCAAGACCTGAATATCACGTTACCTGATCCATCAGCTACTCATTCTCTGGGTCTAGCGTTAGGTCAGGGTCTGCCAGCAGGAAGTATTTTGCTTCTCAAAGGAGAGTTAGGCAGCGGCAAGACATCCTTGGTGCAGGGAATCGGTCAAGGTTTAGGCATCGCTGAGCTGATCAATAGCCCAACTTTTATTTTGCTAAACGAGTATTTGGAAGGACGTGTACCGCTCTATCATCTGGACTTGTATCGGCTTCAGCCTCAGGAGGTTGACGCGCTTTACTTGGAAACCTACTGGGATGGGCTAGAAGTGCCGCTAGGAATTGTGGCGATCGAATGGGCAGAGCGATTGCACACCCTGCCCGAAAGCCATCTTGAGGTTTGTCTACGTACGCCAGAAACAGGCGGACGGCAGGTTGAGATCCGACCGAAGGGCGATCGCGCTGCAGCGTGGCTAGCGGCTCTGACCCATCAGATCCAAGGCATTGCAGCAACGTAAGCCTACGTCACCTATACAGAAGCCGTCCGACCCCATGACACATAGGGCAAGCGATCGGCAGTTTGCCGTACCTGCTCTGCCTGTGCCACAAGTTGCCCGCACGCATCCCAGGTGCCGCCCAAGAACATATTTCTGGCTCCCTCACCCATGAAGACGGGGACTGCAATATGTCCGAAACGAACTTCCAATGCCTCCAAATCCAGCTTGATCGGATTTTGCGGAAATTCTGTTAACCAACTTTGCAGCCGCTCCACGTCAGCAGGGGCTGCCGTAACGCAGGGAATGCCCATTGCCACGCAGTTTCCAAAGAAAATCTCGGCAAAGCTTTCGCCGATCAACGCCTTAATGCCCCACTTGGCGATCGCTTGGGGCGCATGTTCTCGTGAAGACCCACAGCCGAAGTTGCGGTTGACGACTAGCAGCGTTGCCCCCTGATACTGAGGCTGATCAAAAGCGTGCTGACCCTGAACTTGGGTGCGATCGTCTGCAAACACCTGTGCGCCCAGCCCGTCAAACGTGACGCACCGCAGAAACCGCGCCGGGATAATCCGATCGGTATCAATATCGTTGCCCGTCAGCGGAATTCCCCGTCCGGCGATCGATTTAACTTGACTCATTGCCTGAAACTCCTGATTTTTTTAGAAGACCCGCCTGAGAACCTGCCTTTAGAGCAACTCCCGCACATCCGTGACAGTGCCCTGAACCGCCGCCGCCGTCACCATTGCCGGACTCATTAGCAACGTCCGACCAGACGAAGAACCCTGCCGTCCTTTGAAGTTGCGGTTGGAAGAAGAAGCGCTGATTTGCCGCCCTTGAAGCTTGTCGGGGTTCATCGCCAGACACATCGAGCAGCCCGCTTCCCGCCATTCAAACCCTGCTGCCTGAAAGATTTTGTCTAGTCCTTCAGCTTCAGCCTGCTGTTTCACGCGCTCAGAGCCAGGAACCACAAAGGCTTTTACGCCCGCGGCAACCTGCCGCCCCGCGGCAACCTTTGCCGCCTCCCGTAGATCGCTGATCCGCCCATTAGTGCAGCTGCCGATAAAGCACACGTCAATCTTGGTACCCGCGATCGCCTGACCCGGAGCCAAATCCATGTAGCGGTAAGCCTCTTCAGCCAGGACGCGATCGCCCTCTGGCATGGAGTCGGTTGTGGGCACCTGCTGGTTCACGCCAATCCCTTGACCCGGCGTAATACCCCAGGTAACGGTAGGCGAAATCTCTGCCGCATCGAAAACTACTCTGTCGTCATATTGGGCATCTGCGTCGCTGCGCAAATTCTGCCACCAAGCGATTGCCTTGTCCCAATCTGCGCCTTTCGGAGCAAAGTCTCGTCCTTTGAGGTACTCAAACGTCACGGCATCAGGGTTAACGTAGCCGCACCGCGCGCCCCCTTCGATCGCCATATTGCAGACGGTCATCCGTTCTTCCATGCTCATCTGCTCAAAGGTAGTGCCTGCAAACTCATAGGCATAGCCTACGCCGCCCGTTACGCCCAGCGTGCGAATCACATGCAGGATCACGTCTTTGGCGTAAACTCCCGGAGGCAGCGTCCCGTTCACCTCAATTTTGCGAACCTTCAGCTTTGAGAGCGCCAGGGTTTGGGAGGCGAGGATATCCCGTACTTGACTGGTGCCGATACCAAACGCGATCGCTCCAAAGGCACCATGGGTCGAGGTATGGCTATCTCCACAGGCGATCGTCATTCCCGGCTGCGTCAAGCCTTGCTCAGGCGCAATCACATGCACCACGCCCTGATTACCAGAGCCGATGTTATGAAACGTGATGCCGTTATCTTTGCAGTTTTTCTCGATCGCCTGCATCATTTCTTCGGCTAAAACATCCGCAAACGGACGCGCCTGGTTTTCAGTCGGCACAATGTGATCGGCGGTGGCAACAGTCCGCTCTGGAAACATCACCTTTAGCCCGCGATCGCGCAGCATGGCAAAAGCCTGAGGGCTGGTTACTTCGTGAATTAGATGAAGTCCAATAAAAAGCTGGGTCTGTCCCGAAGGCAGGGTGCCGACGGTATGCAAATCCCAAACTTTATCAAATAAGGTGCCTTGACTCATGGCTTATGACCCTCAAAAAATGCGGTTAAATTCAGCAGAATGTCTGTATCGTCCTCACTTCTACAGTAGAAAACGTGGTTGTGAATGTCCAATATATTTTTAGTGGGTGATTAATACTTTTTAAGTCTTAAAAGACGGGCATGGGGCGATTGCTGAGCTTATTCATCCATAAATTTTGCGTGAGGGGGGCAGCACATTTTCGGACGTTTAGGCATATTCACCGTAAAAATAGGCAAAAATGTATCATAGTGGAACCAAATCTAAAATTTCGCCAGCAGGTTTTATTTCATTTGTATAGAACTAAAAACTTGCCGGGAACTTTAAGTCTGGTTCTGCTGTAGCTCAAGCCTCTGTCAACCCCCTAAAGCAATAAAATATGCGCATTCTAGTCACAGGCGGTGCGGGATTCATCGGCTCCCATTTAATCGATCGCCTGATGGAGCAAGGCAATGACATCATCTGTTTGGACAATTTTTACACCGGACACAAGCGGAATATCCTCAAATGGATTGACAATCCCTACTTTGAGCTGATCCGTCACGATATCACCGAACCCATTCGCCTGGAAGTCGATCAAATCTATCACTTAGCCTGTCCGGCTTCCCCGGTTCACTATCAGTACAACCCGGTGAAAACCATCAAAACGAATGTGATGGGCACATTGAATATGCTGGGTTTGGCAAAACGAGTCAAAGCAAGATTTTTCTTAGCCTCCACTTCAGAAGTGTATGGCGATCCGGAAGTGCATCCCCAAACTGAAGACTACCGAGGTAGTGTGAATCCGATCGGCATTCGGAGCTGCTATGACGAAGGCAAGCGTGTGGCCGAAACCTTGGCGTTTGACTACCATCGCCAAAACGATGTTGATATTCGGGTGGTGCGGATTTTTAACACCTACGGCCCCCGGATGCTAGAAAATGATGGGCGCGTCGTTAGCAATTTTATTGTACAGGCGCTCCGAGGTCAGCCGCTGACGGTCTACGGCGATGGCTCCCAAACCCGCAGCTTTTGCTATGTGTCGGATCTAGTCGATGGGTTTATTCGCATGATGAATGGCGACTATATTGGTCCGGTCAATTTAGGAAACCCAGGCGAGTACACGATCCTCCAGCTTGCCCAAGCCGTGCAGCAGATGATCAATCCCGATGTCGCCATCAAGTTTGAGCCGCTGCCTCAAGATGATCCGCGTCGTCGCAAGCCAGATATCACCCGCGCGCAAACCCGTCTAGGATGGGAGCCAACTGTGCCGCTGCAATCGGGCTTGCAATTAACGATCGAGGATTTCCGCGATCGTCTAGAAGCGGCCCCTATCCCTGTGGCGGTGGGCTAGAAAATTTCAGAGGTAGAGCAACCGCCTTAGCGGTTAGGATGGGGACATTTTGGGTGGGGCGCGAAGCGCCCCACCCAAAATGTCCGAAGCAAACTGGCGAAAGCTATAACCAGGGTCTTGCTTTAGCGGCTGTTTAGTTATTGAAAGCTTTGCACAGCAGAAATTTCAATAACTAAATAGCTCTTCTGACCCAGAAGTGTCGAGTTCACCATAAGGTCTGTTGACTATTCGCGATCGAGGAGCAACCTATGCAGGTTTGTGTGATTGGTACGGGATACGTGGGCTTGGTTACGGGCGTTTGTTTGGCACACATTGGGCATCGCGTCATTTGTGTCGATAACAACGAGGCAAAAGTAGCGTTGATGCAGTCGGGGCAGTCGCCAATTTTTGAACCAGGATTGTCCGAGCTGATGCAGGATGCTATTCAATCCGGCAAGATTGAGTTTACCACTGACCTGAATGCAGGGGTCAGCCATGGCGAGGTGCTGTTTATCGCGGTAGGTACTCCGCCTTTACCCACAGGCGAAAGCGACACGCGCTATGTAGAAGCCGTAGCGCGCGGCATTGGCGCTCACCTGAACGGCGGCTACAAAGTAATTGTCAACAAATCTACTGTCCCGATCGGCTCTGGCGACTGGGTGCGGATGCTGGTGCTAGATGGTGTTGCAGAACGGCAGCAAACCTTGGTGTCTTCAGGCAATAGCCCGGTGGCAACGGAAGCAGCAGTCGATTTTGATGTCGTCAGCAACCCTGAGTTTCTACGCGAAGGGTGCGCCATTTTTGACACGCTGAACCCCGATCGCATTGTGCTAGGCAGCAACAGCCAGCGAGCGATCGGGATGATGCGAGAGCTATATGCGCCGATCGTTTCTCGTGAGTTTGCTGAGAATAAACTCTTGCCGACCGTGCCTGTAGTCGTTACTGACCTGAGTTCAGCAGAGATGGTTAAATACGCCTCTAACGCCTTCCTGGCAACCAAGATTAGCTTCATTAATGAGATTGCTAACATCTGCGATCGCGTTGGGGCAGATGTCACTCAGGTCGCCAAAGGCATTGGTCTAGATTCTCGCATTGGGGCTAAGTTTTTGCAGGCAGGCATCGGTTGGGGCGGCTCTTGCTTCCCTAAAGATGTGGCGGCACTCATCCACACGGCGGAAGACTATGGCTATGAAGCCCAGTTGCTCAAGTCTGCCGTCAGCGTTAACCAACGCCAGCGAATGATTGCAGTCGAGAAACTTCAGCAGGTGTTGAAGATTCTTAAAGGCAAAACGATCGGTCTGCTGGGGCTGACCTTCAAGCCCGACACAGACGACCTACGAGATGCTCCTTCACTAGATCTGATCGAGCAGCTACATCGTCTGGGGGCAAGAGTGAAGGCATACGATCCGCTAGTGGCTCAGAGCGGTATGCGACATGGTCTGTCCAACGTGCAGGTGGAGACCGATCCTGAGCGGTTAGCCGATGGCTGCGATGCGCTGGTTCTAGTGACAGATTGGAAGCAGTTTCTCACTCTAGACTACGAAAAGATGGCAAAGCTGATGAGTCAACCCCTCATGATCGACGGTCGCAATTTCCTGGATCAATCGGTTCTAGAAACGGCTGGATTCCGCTATTTAGGAGTTGGACGACAGGGCTATTGAACCGCTTGTATGGCAATCGCCTTGGCGGTTAGGACAGGGACATTTAGGGTGGGGCGCGCTCCACCTTAAATGTCCTAAGCAAACTGGCGACAGCCATGAATCAGATTGGGCAGAGACGCAGTCCCTGCCCAATCTGATTTCAAAATCCTAATCCGTAAGAGGTCAGCAATCCCTTAAGAAGGACTTAGATTTTTTGCGCATAACGTAATGTGGAAGAATCATTGCCTTCCGCCTTGAATATGCAAATTCCTCGATCTCACGACTGGAACCTGACTGCCGAAGCCGCGATCGCCCTTCAGCAGTCTTTGCGAACCCAAATCGTCACGACCGATCGACTTGGAAAAGTCCAAAAGGTTGCCGGGGTAGATGTCGCCTTTGAAGACGGGGGCGAGATTACTCGATCGGCAGTCGTGGTGCTGAGCTTTCCAGAACTGCAAGTGTTGGAACAGACGATCGCCCGTCGCCCGACAACGTTTCCCTACATTCCAGGGCTGCTGTCTTTCCGGGAAGTTCCAGCCGTTCTAGATGCCCTAGAGAACCTAAAGACTACACCCGATCTGCTGCTGTGCGACGGCATGGGAATCGCCCATCCGCGACGGTTTGGCATCGCTTGCCATATTGGCTGGCTAACGGATCTACCTGCGATCGGCGTGGGCAAGTCTCGGCTAGTGGGCAAGCATCCGGAGGTGCCCGATAAAAAATCTGCCTGGGTGCCATTACAGGACAAGGGCGAAACTATCGGTGCAGTTCTGCGTACCCGTGTCGGCACTCATCCGCTGTACATTTCCCCAGGGCATCGCGTTAGCCTAGAAACGGCGATCGCCTATGTTATGGGCTGTACTACTCGGTATCGCTTGCCAGAAACCACGCGTCACGCCGATAAGCTCTCCAAGCTCCCTGCCTCTCAGGTGGACAGCAAGTTAAAGATTGAACCAAATCCTCAACAGCTCTCTCTAGGGCTGTAGTTCAGGAGCGTTGGAGGATTGAACTCCTCCAACTAGACTCCTCCAACTAGCAAGCGCCATTGTGCGTACCCAAGCACTCTAGACTCTATTCTGGATCAGCAGCACCCATTTCTAGCGATCGCACTGACTGTTCAAAGCTCAAGCGCTGCTCAGCATTGCGTAAAAAGTAGCCGCTAATCATGGCCGAAGCCATCATCCGCCCCAAGTTCTCACGGCTGGTAGTAATGGTGACTCCGAACTGCTCAGAGGGCAATCCGCCTAACATACCAATAATATTTCGTTCAATCACCTGAAGCACCTCTACAGACTCAGGCTTAGAGAGCTGAGCCGCCGTTTCAGGACTCATAGACTGCACGTACTGCCACAGGGTATTGGGTGTGTCGCTGCCGCCAAAGAACCCAGAGATGCGATCGGTTGCGTCGTTCATAGATCGAAAACCTCATTAAGATAACGATGCTGAGTGCGAAATCCCACTTGGTTAAACGCACTATCCATTCGATTAAGCTCAATGTAACAATTCATTGAACCCGTCTGAAGTGAGCAGAACCGAACTTCAAGAGTCGGTTTAGCGCACTTCATCTAAAAACTGGGAATAATGGGCTTGAAAGGGTGTTGCCCAAACGCTTCTGTAGGAGATCGTTATGTTGAGCGATTCTAGTTCGCAAAATTCTGCTTTGCCCATTCCTATCTTTACGCAGAAAGCAGTGAAGCGGTGCCATATTATGCTGCCAGATACACCTGAGCCAACAAGCGCCATTTGCTACAACGGGCAGTATTACGCCTATGTCAAATTTTTTTCGACGGTAGAAGTAGCCCGTCACAAAGCTACTTTGATGGCTCAGCGCGGCAGCACGGTGCTATTAACACGCATTCCCAAGGGTCTAGTGCTATGGGTTCTAGAAACCGATGCTCAATCTGTCACAAAATTGCCGCCTTTGAAAAAACTCTAGATCAGCTCTAGGAAGTCAGCTTTTAGACTGAAGACAAGGAACTGAAAGCTACAGACCATAAACTACATATAAACTACGTAAAGTCGTCGTTTTTTGCCGAGAGTTTGTGAGTCCTAAGCGTTTGCCCCAAACCACTGCCCATGTGCGAGTTACCTACCAGTCTTGGCAGCAAGGCGCGATCGCTGGTGAGGTGAGAGCAGGCGCGTATGAATGGCAGTTTCAATGGCAGTTTCGCTACGGTCAGCTTTCTGTAGAACCTTCTTTGGGTCGAGCGTTGATTAAAGAGCCTTTGAGCCGCTTTTTAGAGCAAAGTGACTATCAGCTTGAGGCAGGTGGCGATTATTGCTTCACAATTCGGGCAGATATTTAGAGAAATAAGCGAGGAACAGGCAGAAAAGTATAGCTTTGTACTAAACAGCTCAATTTGGCGAAAAGAACGCAAATTAGCGAAATACTGAAGCCTTCCAACATACTCGATCAATCAGCCAAATGGCTGTGAATTTGACCCGATTAAGGAAAAATCTCAGCAGAGGATAAAGTTTTGGGAGCTACTTTCTCTAAACAGCGGAAAAAGCTCTAGCTTGAGCCAGTATTTGAGGTGAAGTCGCTTCGAGTTCAGTCCATCTTACGTTCAGTCCATCTTACGAAGTAAGACCGAACCTAGCGTCAACAAATCTAGCATCAATAGTTTCTGACACTTTTCGGCTAATTTAGTTTCCCATTTCCCTAGCCACAGCAATTTCAATCAGGGGTATTCGCTAGCAACGTTCATGACGAGGCTCGAAATTTCATGCTCAGTTGTGTCTAAGCAGCAATGGGAAGTCAAAGGGTTGCGCATCTACCACCGAAAACTGTTGAAATGCCCCCTGCTGTTTAGCTACTTCAAGCCTCAACTTATGAACATATCTTCATCAACCCTGAAATTTTCAGTGGCTCTTGCGATGGCTAGCCTAAGCATTGCTGAGCCTGCAAAAGCCCAAACGGAATGCGGTACGGCAGCTTATTACGATAGCGGTTCTGTAACCGCCAATGGCGAAGCGTTTGACCCAGGTGAGTTGGCTGCGGCTCATCCCTGGATACCGATGGGTTCCTGGGTGACTGTCGTCGATCAGGATAATGGTAGGGAAGTGAGTGTGCGAATCAACGATCGCGGCCCCTGGTCAGGAGGATTTATTGTGGATCTAACACCTGCTGCCATTAACGCGCTCGATCCTCATCAGACTTCTGATGTCCGCAATGTTTGCCTCTACTGGTCAGGGAGCTGAGATCGCTCTGGGTTTTAGATTGTATGGCGTTTGTGTGTTCACGCTTTGATAAGGCTGTATCCAATTTTTCCAGGGCATTTAGGGTGGCGCGGAGCGTACCACCTTAAATGTCACTGTCCTCACCCCAGTCGATCGCCAATTAGAGTTTTGTGGCGCGCGCCACAAAACCCTAAAAGCTGGATTCCAAAAGCGCGGAGCGCCTTTGGAATCTAGCTTTTAGGAAAAATAGGAAGACTTTGCGATCTACTGAACCCAGGTGAATGCAGCCATAGCACTCCGCATCTGTCATAGCACTCCGCATCTGTGATTAAGTCCAATTATGGTTTAGAAGTCGTGCAGAGTGTAGCTTCTAAATAATCATCATTGGGCTAATTTACAAGCTGGGCTAATTCACAAGCTGGGCTAATTCACAATCAGCCTGCTACTCGTACTGCATTTCGCGGGTGAGCTGTCCGAGATAGCGCTCGATTAGTAGAATTGCCACAATGTCGTCGATCGGGCGAGGTATTCCTCTCATTCCCTCTGGGATAAGGCGGGATAGACCTTTAGGAGGATACATCTGCCAGTAGCGATCGCGTGCCTCTAGTGTGCTGTGCCGCTCATCAACCAAAATAATGCGCGGCGGCTGAGGTAAATCACTGCTCAGCTTTTGCTTCCATTCTTTGGCGCTAGTTTGATCGCCAACAACGAGGGTAGAAATTGGAAATTTTTGACGCAGCGATTGAATCGTGGCGATCGCTTCATGAGCTGCAATAACTTCGTGGTAGTAAAGATTGCGATCAACTCCCATAACAGCCAATCCGCACTTTTGCCGACCTGGATCGAAGCCTAGAATCATAGGCTGCGTAGAAGTGTCGAAAAGTGAGAATGCCATGTAGGGAATAAATAGACTCTGACCTTAATGTACAAGAAATTTAATATGGCGATCGTATTTAAGCTCTGAGCCTATGTAATGGTTACATCTTGTCCATGACCGAACGCCACGGAACAAAGCCTCAGAAGACATGAAATCAGCAGTGCTCAAGATTCCTCATTACGGGCTTGGCTCAACCTGCCCAATGTCTCGAATCTTGCCCTGCATATCTACCGTCCAAACCTGATAAAGGCTGCTGACATCACCATTCTCATCTAGATCAACTTCGCCACTTGCTCCCTGATAGTTAATCTCTTTGCCCTCTCGTAAGCTCTGCAAAGCTTCGCAAATATCTGTTACTTCTACTCCTGGAGCATTTGCTACTTCCTGGAGCTTGTTGCTAATTGCTATTGCCTGATTCGATTTCGCTGCTTCTGCTGCCAGCATTAGTAGAGCTGCGGCATCCCAGGTTTGAGACGCATAAAGACCTGGAGGGGAATCCTGGCTCTGTTGCCAATTTTTCAGGAAACTGCTGTCTGAACCTCCTCTAGGGTGGGTCGCTATGCCGATCGCACCTTCAGGCAAAACCAGTTTGGTGCCAGTCAAGCTGAGGCTGGTGGGGTTACGAATGCGATCGCTCAATAGCAGCTGCACTCCTGTCACTAAACCTTGCGCTTCGGCAGATTGTAGTAGCAGGTTACCTGTGTCCGGATTCAGATCAGCTATCACTGCGTCAGGCGTTTCATCATTAGGACGGAAAGCTGAAAGGGCATCATTATCGAAACTAGCGCCCTGAGGGTCATAGCGTGTAGGGTTGGATTTATTGAGAACAGTGCCGCCTAATTTCTCAAACGCAGCAATGAAGGCTTTTTCAAACCGAATGCCGCCGCTGTTGTTGACTACGACAGTAGAAGCCGTTCTGAAGCCTCTATTTTTCGCTAGCTTAGCCAGGGCGATCGCCTGCTGGGTATCGGTCGGAACCGTTCTACTCCAAAGCCCTTGGAGGTCGCCTTTTTGCGATCGCTCTGTAAACGCTGAAGCCGTATTAGTAGAAGAGATTAGCGGAATCTTGTAGGGCACGAGCGTCTCCAGCACCGCCATTGTAGAGGCTTCAGTACCCAAAACACTAATTACAGCATCGACTTGGTCTTCGGTTGCCAGCTTTTTGATCAGCCCCGCTTCTGCCTTGGGGTTCAACGGGTCTTCCTCAACAACCAAGCTTACGGGAGCATTGTTGACTCCTCCACAGGCGTTAACCGTGCTAGCAATCAACGGCAGCACCTCTAAGCTAGACTGGCTCGCTGCTCCCAGAGCGCCCGTTGTGGGCACTAACACCCCCAGCTTTAGCCCTGGAGGAGGGTTAGTAATAGCTGGATTGGGTGAGGGCGATCGCTGACATGCTCCCAAACCGCCAAGCAGGGCGAGAACTGCTGTGAAGAACCCTAGCTTTGCTGCATGGGGAACGCTATTCTTAAAACTATTGCTTTTAGCCAAGCGTAAAACTGCTCCTTGCTATTCGAGCCAATGTTCTAGACGGCTCATGTTTTGAAAGGTTCGCGATTCCCTCAAAATGAGCGGTCAAGCCACTGTCTCTGAGGCGAGGCTATAGTTTGATTTGCTGCAAATGGCTACGAGGGTCTGAGCTACGGTTTGCCCGGATTTTTTCGTAGTATTCGCGCTCAAGCTCGCTAGGGTTGGCGGGAGGCACGATCGCCACTCGCACCAACTGATCGCCTCTGCCCTTGGAACTAACCCATCCTTTGCCCCGCAAGCGCAGGGTCTGCCCAGTGCGAATCCCAGCCGGGATATTCATCGTCACCGTACCATCAGGCGTTGGAACCTCAACAGATGCCCCTAAAACTGCCTCATCTGGGGCGATCGGCAATTCGCAAAGCAGATTGTCTCCGTCAATTTGAAAGAAGGCATGAGGCTGAACCTCTACCACTAGATACAGATCGCCCCGTTGTCCATAAGCATTGGGCTGTCCTTTGCCCTTCACTCGAACACGGCTTCCGGGTTTCGCGCCCGCCGGAATTTTGACGGTAATCGTCTCGCTCCCCAAATTCAACCGCTTTTGCACCCCACGAAACGCTTCAGACAGCGTCAGTGACAGGATAGACTCTAAATCCTGTCCAACTGCCGCAGGATCGCCAAAGCCACCCGCACCCCCGTAGCCCGCGCTGGAATTAGGACGGTAGCTGTAGCCGCGTGAACCTCCAGGAGTGGTGCTGTTAAAGCGACCTAGCAACTCATTGATAAATTCATCGAAGTTGCCGTATTGACTAAAGTCAAAGCCGCCAAAATCAGCGCTTCCGGGAGAGCCAGGTGGATAGCTGCCTGCCTGTTTCCAATACTGACCAAACTGGTCATATTTCTTGCGCTTGTCTGTATCTGACAAGACTTCGTAAGCTTCAGTGACTTCTTTAAACTTCGCCTCTGCCGACTTGTCATCCGGATTAACGTCGGGATGATATTTGCGCGCTAGCTTGCGGTACGCCTGCTTAATATCGTCCGCACTTGCCGCTTTAGTCACGCCCAAGGTGGCATAGTAGTCTTTGAAATCGGTCGCAGCCATCAACCTAAATTCCTATAACAGTTTGCATAGTCTTTGCCTCTACGCTACCAAGAGTTCCCTTAAGATGGGGTTCGGTTGAAGGCAAAGACATAGAGAAATTCCCGTACTCAGTCGCGTTTTGCTCGGCTATTTGTTTTTTGAAGAAGTGATACCAATTTAAGACCCAAACAGGGCAGATGATTTTCGAGAGCCGCGCTCCGCGCGGCTCTCGAAAATCATCTGCCCTGTTTGGGTCTTAAATTGGTATGACACTGTAGGCACTACCTCAAAAATAAGCAGCGGGTCTGGAAAGCAAAATATAAGATAGCGCAAATTGACCCAACATTGCCTAGATCTGGACGAGCTTAGACAACACCGTCAAACGATCGAATCCGTCGCTGAGGCTGGGAGGTGCGCCTCTCAACTGACGATCCATGCGTAGAATGACCGATTCTGGCACCTGGCGATCGCGCTGGCGATTGCGCCCTAGGCAGATGGGTAAAGGCGTATCAAGCCAGATGCCCGTAATCTGCCGAAAGCCGATCGCCCGCATTTGCGCGATCGCCTCTCGACGATTTTTGCGGCGGGCGTTGGTGGCATCGTAGATGGCTGTCGGGTGTCCTGCGGCATCTTCTCGGATCTGCCCTATTGCCTGCCGAAGCTGAACCTGGATCTCTTGCTGAATTAACGGCCAGGAGCCTTGAATGGCTTCATCACCAAACAGCTGGGCGCGGATGGCGTCCGTGGAAACCAGCGATCGCTCAGGGTGATCGTGCAGAAGTCTTTTCGCCAAAAATGACTTGCCGCTTCCTGGCAAGCCAATGAGAAAAAACAGATGGGGGACAGTAACTCTCTTCACGTGAGCAACCTTCGCTGGGCAAAAAGCAGAGGGTGCCTGAAGTTTGCGCCGATCTTGCTCAGTATCGCGTGCCTAAATCACCATGCCATCAGGGAGGATAGCGTTTTTCAGCGTTACCACAATGCCGCTGCGGATGTGAAAGCCTAGCTCTTCACGCTGGGCTTCCTCAACGTGGTCTTTGTTGATGATTTGCACATCTCGACCAATCCGAGCATTTTTGTCGATGATGGCGCGGCGGATGGTAGTGTTTTCCCCAATGCCAACCGGGATAGTACCCCGATCGAGGTCTGCCTGTCGTTCATGGACGGGCTGATAAAAGTCAGCGCCCATAATTAGCGTGTCCTGAATAGTGCAACCTGCGTCAATCCGCGTACGAATGCCCAACACAGAGTGATGAATCTGGCAGTTCTTGAGAATGCAGCCATCGCCAATCATGGCATCTGTCACCGTGCAGTTTTGCATCTTTGTCGGCGGCAGCGATCGTCCTCTGGTATAAATCGGCGCATTGTCGTCATAAAAGCTAAAAGCGGGCTGAGGCTGCTGAGTTAGCGCCAAATTTGCGTCGTAGAAAGCTTCGATCGTTCCAATGTCTTCCCAGTAGCCATCAAACAGAAATGCCTGAATGTTATGAGTTGCCGCCGCAGGAGGAATGATTTCTTTGCCGAAATCTGTTTGTTCAGGATATTGCTTCAGCAAATCTAGCAGCACTTCTGCCTTAAAGACATAAATGCCCATGGAGGCAATGTAGGGATTGAGCTGAGCCTGTTCAGGCGTAAGCCCTAGGTGAGTGGTATCTACCTGCATCAGTTTCAGAGCGTCGCCCTTGGGCTTCTCGCTGAAATCTACGATGCGCCCCGTATTATCCATCTTCATCAAACCGAAGTCTGAGGCTCGCTTGTCATCCATGGGCAACACAGAAATGGTGATATCTGCGTTGGTTTCACGGTGGCGATCGATAAATTGAGCGTAATCCATGCGATAGAGATGATCGCCTGACAAAATCAGATATTCTGTCGCTTTCCACTCTTGGAACAGCCACATATACTGACGAACAGCATCGGCAGTTCCCTGAAACCAGTTGGGGTTTTCGGGAGTCTGCTGAGCCGCCAATACTTCTACAAATCCTTCGCTAAATCCTGAAAAGCTGTAGGTACGCGTCAAATGGCGATTGAGCGAGGCAGAATTAAATTGGGTCAACACATAGATTTTGTAAATCTCTGAGTTGATACAGTTGCTCACTGGAATGTCGATTAACCGATACTTTCCTGCCAAAGGCACAGCAGGTTTTGCGCGCAGTTTGGTCAACGGGTACAGCCGAGTGCCAGCACCGCCGCCTAGAATAATGGCTAAGACTTTTTTCACAATGACCTCTTAACTGCTTCTTAACAACCAATCAACTCCCATACTCAGTGTCTGATTGTCGGTCGAAGTTTGCAATAGTCAGAAGGAAGAAGATTTACAACAGACCCTTGAGAGTGAAGTTGGGAATCAAGAGCGAAACAAGAGAACTCAGAATTTTAGACTTCTAATTTGGAGAAATAACCAGAGGGCAGCATGGAAGATCCTTCTCAGCTGAGTTCAGAAGAGCTGTACGAGTGGCAGCTGCGGATTGCGGAAGCCGATCGCTGCAATATCTGGTGCCACTGCCGGGAATGCGATCGCCAGTGGGTTGCATCTGCCCACGACCCTTGCTCATGCGGGAGTCGAAATGTGGAACATATCTCCTGCTGGCAGTTTCCAGACGACTAGCTTCAAGCGTCTTCAAGCACTTCTCAGGAAACCGATCGCCCGATCTTGTAGTCACTACCATAGGAGCAGGGCGTATTTCTAGAGTCCCTTAAACGACACAATGAACCTTCAAAAGGCGGCGATCGCGGTTGCCCTAGTTGCTGGAATTACGGCGGGTGGATTGTATGGAGTCGAGGTAGCTGCTCAGAGAAGCCGCATTCAAGGACTGATAGAGACTGGAAAATGCTTAGACTGCGATCTGAAAGGAGCAGATCTAGCGAGGCTAGATTTGAAAAAAGCAGATTTGTCTGGGGCAAACCTTGAAGGCGCAGATTTACAGGGAACGAATTTAGGCAGCGCCAATCTGCAGCGAACTAACCTACGCAATGCCAATCTTGAGGGCGCAGACCTAGGATGCAACGGGTTTAGCTTCAGCGTTCGGGCAGATGGCAACTCAAACTTTGGGTTTCAAATCGATCGCAGTCCCATCACGCCTTCGCCCAGTGCGCCTGTAGGAATGAACCTAAACACGACCGACAATGGAGCCACCGTCAGCCTCAATTTTGGTGGATGCCCTGACCTGACAGGCGCTACTCTGCAAGGCGCAAGAATGCCAGATGGTTCAGTTCACCCCTAGCGCCCATCCGCTCTAAGTACCAACCAGCGCGAGGGTTTTCAGAAAGCTGCTTTCCTAGAAAACCCTCACCCTTTAGCCCAGAACTTAGCGTAGAACCCAGCAACCTAGATGCGGTTTACTGAAGCTTGAGATCGGGAGGAAGCAGCACTTGGTCGATCGCGTGGATTACGCCATTGCGGGTCACAATGTCTGCCTGGGTGACATTTGCGCCAGAAACCGTGACTTTACCAGAGTTAGTGGCGATCGTCACATCTGATCCTTCTGCCGTGTTCACATCCCCTGCTTGGATCGCATCAGAGGTGAGGCTACCTTGCACCACGTGGTAGGTCAAAATCTGACGCAGAGCATTTCGGTTCTCAGGCAAGAGTAGCTGTCTCAGCGCCTCAGCAGGAATTGCCGCAAATGCCTCATTGGTGGGGGCAAATATCGTGACAGGTTCAGTTCCCTCGAAAGCCTGCTCTAGCCCTGCTGCCTTGATAGCAGTCTCTAGCGTACTGAAATCTGCACTGCCGCTGACAACCTGACCTAAGCTCTGGCTGCGTGTGTCGATCGATTGTGTTGTCCCTGCCTCAGGCACCCGAACGGCACCATCTCGCTCAGTTGCGTTGCTGGGTACATTGGAGCCGCCTGTGGACGATCCACCTGTCATCAATCCACCTGTAGGCGATCCGCTTGTGGTCGATCCACTTGTGGTCGATCCGCCCGCCAGAACTGGAGTAGCGGCGATCGCTCCAATAAATCCTAGGCTCATCAGACCTACTAGCACGCTGCTTGAAAACTTGCTTCTCTGAAGCATACTTAGCCTCCTTCAATATGTTAAGTAAGGTTCATCAATTTTTGTGAATCACCCAACTCACACCAGCATAGGGGGGTGAAAAAAGATTCCCTTCGACCAAGAGAGAGAGATTAATGCCCCAAAGATCAAGCTTTAGGAAGGGGCGAAGGCACAATGCGCAAAAAGCAGGAGCGTTGCTACAGAACGCTCCTGCTTTTCATAATTACGAGCTGCTGACCCAATTCAGCCGAGAGCTGACGCTACTCATTAGCTTCCACAACATCTGTCTACAGCACTCTTCTAATACCAATTTGAATTGGAATACCAATTTGAATTGGAACCACGACAGATCCCGGTACGGGCTTGGCATTGCCAAGCCCCTTCTGAGGTTCAATGTGCCCACAAATTCGTTTAAATCGGCATAGCAGACTTCTATCAGAGACTTCTAGCGGACAGAGTTTTGCAGGGTTGCACTGCGACCTCTTGCAATGCCCTGGTCATTAGGCGACAGCAGTAAACGCTGCACTCGTGAGGGTGCTAGCTTGAACATTGTTCAGGACTGCTAGAGCCTCAGTTCCGGCTTGGATGAGGGTGTTGCTGCCCTGTTGGGTAAGGATGAGCTGACCGAAGGTAAGACCTCCCGACAAGCCAATGCGATCGCCCTCACTCAGACTAAAATCTGCAACGATGTCTGTGCCGTCGCCCACCGCAAAGACAAACAGGTCGGCACCGTTGCGTCCTTGCAGGTAGTCGTTGCCTTGGTTTCCGCGCAGGGTATCGCTGCCGCTGCCGCCGTCTAGCCCGTCGCTGCCGCTGCCGCCGATCAGCAGGTCGTTGCCGCCGTAGCCGATCAACACATCGTCGCCATCGTTGCCGAGGAGGCGATCGTTGGCTTCCGTTCCTGCCAAGACATCGTTGCCAGAACCGCCGTGCTGGGTTGAGGTCTGGAGGGTGTTGGTGGTGTCGATCGTCAGTCCCAGAGGAGCGGCGATGTTTTCCCAGGGAACGTACTTGAAGTTGTTGCTGATGTTTTCATCCTCAACAATTCGGGCGGGGTCGTTGGAGCCGTCTTGGGTGACGAACAGACCGAAGGGGAAGTTGGAGCCGAGGGGGACGTTAATCACCTCTGCGCCGTCGGATTCTTGCACGCTGTCGATCGTACCGCTGCTGCCGACAGCAAACTGACCAATGTACTCGTTGCTGCCTTCGCGGCTGAAAACGGCAAAGGTGTTGTCACCCTGGCTAGAGGCGAGCAGATAGCCTGTGCCGTTGGCAGAATAGTAGATGGTTAGACCTTCGACATCGTTGGCAATGTATTGACCGCCCAGCGCTTTGACGGGTTCAATCAGCGTGCCTGTGTTGCTGCCCGTCGGCTCTGCCTGAAATTTCCAGATGCCCACGTCTTCCTGACCGATGTAGAGATAGCCTAGTTCGCGATCGGTAACCATGCCCTCGGTTTGGGCTTCTGTATCGGCAGGTGCGGAAGCCGGGACAGGAATGGTGAACTGGCGAACGCGGGTTGCGCCAATTTTGCCGTTCCCGGCATCAATCAGCTTGTATTGCGCCACGTCTCCGGTTTGGCGGCGGCTGGCAAAAACGTAGGCATCGCCTGTGACGGGGCTGTTGTAGGTCGCCAAGCCGTAGGCGCTGCGGGTCGAATCGGAATAAGGTGGGTCAAAGGGAGCCGCCTGGAACAGGGTGCCGATGCTGCTGTCGGTGATGTCTTCCAGGTATTTGCCGTTGACGGGGCTGGCGGTGACTTTGAAGATGACGAGCTTGTCGTTGTTGCGATCGCTGGCCACCGCGATATCGACGCTCTGTCCGCCCAGGTTGAAGCCATAGAGCAAATCGACGTTATTGTACCGAATATTGCCGGGGTTGACGGTCTGGAGGGTGTTGCCTGCCAAGTCGTGAACTTCAATACCGCCGTTTTTCAGGGTGGTTAGCACCAGGCTATCGTCGGCATTGGCGGTATTCAGGTAGATCGCGGGATCGTCGGAGTCGGCGCGCTGGCTAAAGGGCACGTTAGGATCGTTGAGACGCTCCGGGCTGGTTTCCACCGTGGGCGCAACGGTTGTCACCAGGTTGGCGCTCAGGGTAAGGATTTGCGTGAACTGCGTGCCGCTAAAGTTGTTGTCGCTCACCAAGACGATCGACTGGCGACCGTCGGCGAGTTTAGGCCCAAATTCGATGCCTTCAATGTTGTCCGTTCCGGTGGGCAGGTTCAGATCATCCAGGTTCAGCACCAGCCGTTTTTGGGCGGGCTGAAGGTTGGCCAACTGCTCGGCACTGAGGCTGCTGAGGGATTCGATCGCGCTGATGTCGGTCGCGCCTTGCAGGCTGATTTCGTAGATCTTGATGGTGTTGCCTGTGCCGGGAACGCCTGTGGAAAAGGAACGCTCGACCGATAAGAAAGTGCCGCGATCGTCGATCGCCAGTAAGTCCACCAGACCATTGGTATTGAAGGCGGTTTCTGGAATTGAGGCTTTTGCTACCGGGTCAACATTGTAGAGATATTCTTTCTCAGGTTGACCTGTGACGAGATTGTATTGAATGATCCGCGATGGCGAACCGCTGGTGACTGTGGCAATGGAGCCGTCCTGGAACAGGGCATTTTCCGTGGCCGTGTACAGGAATTTTTGATCCGGCGTGATCGTCAGGCTCTCGAATGCCAGGTTGTTGCGAATGCCAGCGGTCTGCGTATCGCCTGCATCAGTTCTGCCGTTGCCGTTCGTATCTTGCACCACGGGCAGGAACTTCTGGGGAACGAGGAGCGATCGCAGTTGTTGTCCGGTCATGGGATCAAATTCATTCACAAACGGATTGGTGATCCGTCCGGCGGCGATATTAGCTTCGCCCTCAGAAGAGATAAATACTGTCCCTTTTTGGGTCAACACAATGTCTTCTGGATCGAGCCGCAGTGGGGCAAAGGTTTTGCCTTCGCTGTCGCGCAGCAGGGTCACGCCTGTGAAGGTGGTGCTGGGTGCGCCGTTGGCATCTAGCTTGATCTCGACGGTGTAGAACCGGGGCGGCGTGTTGTCTGCCGGAGGCGGCGTAGTGCCGGAACCCGCAATGGTGCGATCGCCACGATCGTCAGCCACCACGTAGTAGCGATCATTGGCTGCGTCGTAGGTCAAGCCCGACAGACCGCCAATTTGAGTGGTGATGCCGTTCAAGGTTTGGGTGGTGTTGGTGGGAAAAATCTGCTGTCCAGCAAAGTCGGCGCTGACTACCGTTTTTCCGGGACGATCGGCACCCAACTGCAAATCCACCCACACCAACTTGTGATCGGAGCTGGGATAGCCACCCGGCAATGCAGGGTTAAAAACGCCCACAAGACGGAACAGCGGATCGGTATCGAGCGGCCAAAACACCTGCGAATCAGTGATTTCCAGGTCGTTGGAAGGGAGGACGTAATCCGCGCGCACATTTCCGGGGGTGGTGTCGGCAAAGTCGGCGGTGTCGAAGGCGGGGTTGCTCTTGTGGGTGAGGTTGGCTCCTTTCTGCAAATCCGACTGCTGAACTGCGCCTGCGCTGGTGGGAATGAAATTAGTGTTGATGTTGGGGTTTTGCAAAAGCTGCGAAATGGCTTTGCCGAAGCTGTCGCCATCCTGGGGGTCAGCATTCTGATCGCCCATGATCACGAAGCTAGAGCCAAATTGCAGTCCGCCGCTGCCGCCCTGATCATCATAGATGTAGTCGCCTTCGCCGGGGCTAACATAATCTGCCCAAAAGCGAATTTCATCCGCGTTGCGCTTGCCGTTGCGATCTTCGGCTCCGTCAAACACGGGCGGCGTGGGGTGGCTAACCAGCGCGTGAATCGTTTGCCCATTGACGACGATCGGTACATCCCAATGGCTCTTGGACGACAGGGGCAATGCCGCCTGCTCTTCGGCAGAATACCAGGGTGTGCCAGAACCGGGGAGGCTGACCGTCGGCAGCAGCGAACCGGGAATATCTTTCCAGAGAAAGTTTTGAAAGGTGCGAATGTTATCTGTGTCGATCGGGTATTTCGACAGCAGCAGCATCCCGAACTGTCCGGGGAAGTTGCCGAAGCCAAAGGCATCATCGCCATAGCCCGCTGCGCCGGGAGTGGTGACGGTGCGCCCGTCGTTGTTGAGGTCAAATCCGGAAGCAATTCCAGTGTTGGAGGGGGCAATGTAGGCGTAGGGGTAGTCCACTGGATTGGCACCGTTCTGACTCAGGGACAGATAGTTCTGCTGAAAGAGTTTGACGGGAGCCAGCGGATCGGCTGAGACGTAATCGAATTCATTGATCAGCAGCACATCGGGGCTAGTACGCTGAATAATTTCGGCAACGGCTTTAGCCTGAGCGTTGTTGGGGGTAGACAGATCTTGAACCAAAGCCCCTTCATTGTTGCGATTCAGCGAGGCATTGAATTGGGAAAACCGGATGGTCGTAGGTTCAGTCATGGTAGATCCTGGGGGTGAATCAAACAGGTGAATCAGGCGAGTAAATTCATAAACTAGAAACGCGATCGGGTGTAGCCAGTCAAAATAATCTCCTCAGCCCCTTTTGGAAGGAGCTGAGGAAAATGCAAAAGAGCAAGATTTAGCCGATCGCAAAGTTGTTGGCGGTCAGCGTATTAGCCTGTACTCCCGTGAGAATGGCGATCGTCTCACTACCTACCTGCAAGAGGGCATCATGGGCGCTTGTGCCTGTTCCCTGGGCGATGCTGAGCTGGCCAAAGCCCAGACCACCTGTGAGCTGAATGAGGTCTTGACCTGAGGTAAAGTCGGTAATCGTATCGGTACCTGTTCCGGTGCTGATCAGGAAGCGATCGCTTCCCCCATTGCCCGTCAGAATATCGTCACCTAGTCCACCCACGATCGTTTCTGCGGCATTTGTGCCCACTAGCATGTCATTGGCAGTCGCGCCCCGCAGCAGCGGAGTCAGCGTCAAACGAGAAACGATCGGATCATGGTCGCTATCTTGATCAGCAAACTCTGAGTTGATGTGAACCACATCGACTTCCGACTTAGGCACAAGGCTGCTGCTGACCAGAATGTGATCCAAGACCTGGGCGTTGCCCTCAAAGTTGTAGGTGTACTGCTCGCTGATCGGCAAGGTGTCAATCAAGGTAGACAGTGCGCCTCCTGCGGTCAACACCTGTATGGGGTTGGAGAACTGGAAGTCGTTGATGTCTCCCACCACCAGGACATTAGCGTTGGCATTGACTGCCAGCAGTTCATCCACAAAGCTGCGGACGATCGCCGCCTGTTCCAAACGCTGCGCTTCAGTCGTCAATGTGGGCGGCTGGAAGCGTCCAAACAGCGGCTGATCGCCTCCCTTAGAGTTAAAGTGGTTGGCGATGACGTAAACAGTGTTGCCGTTGAACAGGAACTCACCCACGAGCGGCTTGCGGCTGGTGTTGAAAGCAGGGTTGGTCGGGTCGATGCGACCGGGACTCGCCGACAGTTCGCCCTCTACTAGCGTGGTGTCTGTGGTCGAGCCACCGCCTGGGCGATCGACAAACTGCACTCTTGCTGGGTTAAACAGAAAGCCGACCCGAATGTTGCCACCGGGCTGTCCGCCGTCTTGTCCTTCCACAGGGTCAATGCTGCGGTACTCGTAAGCTGGGCCGCCTGCCGCTTTGATGGTGTGAATCAGCGTCTGGAAAGTCACGTCAGCATCGACTACGCCATCGTTGATTTCGCCGCCCGTGCTGTCCTGAATCTCCTCCAGCGAAATAATATCGGGAGACTGCAAGTTGTTGACAATGCGATCGGCTAGAGCCGCAAATTTGCCGCTGCCTAAGTCATCATCCACGTTGCTGGCGCTTTGACCGTTCACCTTGCTGATGTCTTCCAGCTTCGGATCAAGGTTTTCCACATTGAAGGTGGCGATCGTCAACTGATCGTTCCCTCCCACCAGAGCCGTGACTTCCTTTTGCAATCCGGCGGATGCTGCCTGAAGTGGTTCTGTATTCAGCAGTTTGAAGTTGCTGAAGCTGTAATCCAGGACTCCTACAGTCGGGCTAGTAAAGCGATCGCCCACGTTCACAAATGGAGGTCTGCTGACAATCACATCATCGACAATGATCCGTTCTGGATTGAAGTCTCCCGGCTGGATGTTGATGCCGCCTCTAGCGGTGCGAACGCCCGCATTTGCGCCATTGTCTGCCAGTACCGCAATTTCACCAAAGCCGTTGGTCGGGCTTACCGCCACAGCGTTGTTGATCTGTACCCGCATTCCTTCCAGACTTTCATAGAAGTCAATGCCGTCTTGAGCGGGGTCAAAGACGCTGCCTACGTTCTCGACATTGCCGTCGATCGCATCGTTATCAATGACCGTATTGGGTGGAACGCGACCGCCCGCACCAATGACGGTTGCTATAGGCAGCGAATTGTCGCTCGACAGCACGGTAAATTCGGCTCCCGTGACGGTGCCGTTGATCTGAGTAATGGATAAATCATTATTGCGACCGCTGGCGCGAAACTCATCGACGCGACCCGTCACCTTCAGCGAATCGCCGACTTTGGGCTTGCTGCCCGCAGAGCCTCTGAAAACAAAAATTGCTTCCGAAGTTGCGTCGCTGGCGTCAGGATTGGGGTCTTGCAGATAAAAGCCGTTGTTGGTGACTGCCGTGACAATGCCGCGCACATCCGTAACGGTTTTGCCTACGAGCGGCGAAACCTGGCTATTCCCCTGAATGTCGCTGATGCGGGTCGGAGGCACGAATTCAAAAACGGCAACCGTGCTGCTGACTTCGTTGGTGGTGATCAGCAATGGCTTGCCGTTGGGGCTTTTGTCTGCCGAAACAAAGGTCAACCCTTCTGGACTAACATCATCTGCCGTGCTGACATACTCCACAAAGACAGGCTGATTGGGGTTCGTGATTTCGTAAACCATCACGCCGCCCGTCCGCTCTAGCCCCACGAAGGCATAGGTGCGATCGTTGACCGTGCCCACCGTCACACCTTCCGCTTCCGGGCCTTTGTTATCGCTGCGCGTATCGAACGTGTCCGCAGCGCCGTTGGAGTTGAACAGGGTAGGCACTGCCGCCGCCGTGATCAGCTCTAGCTGGTTGCCGCTGTCAAACACCAAATTGCCCGCCGCGTCCCGAATGGAAAACGATCGCGCTCCAATTAGCTCAATCCGATCGAAGTCACCATCGCCGTCGGTATCGCCTGAGACATTGCTCACCGTCAGCCGCCCCAGCACGGCATTGTCTTTCAACGCGGCTGCATTGGGAAACGCCGTTGGGTCAAGCCTGTAGGCATTGCTACCCACGCGAATTTCGTCTAGGAATCCCGTGTAGTCTCGCGCATCCCCTTCGTTGGCCAACACCAGATAGGTCTGTCCGTTGAAGCTGTAGCTGGCGATCGCATCCGGCTGATACAGCCCAAACACAGGCTGAGGCTGGATATTGATCGCGCCCGTACCCCCGGCACCATCGCGATCGCTGGCATCTAGCCCGTTGCTCTGGTTGAACTCAATAATGCCTAGTTTCACAGGCGTGTTGGAGAGTCCGGTAATCGAGCCATCGCCGGACACGACACCCCCCGCCAAGCCAAAATCATTGTCGTTGACGATAGCGATCGTGTTGGCATCGATCAGCGCTAAACCTTCCAGCTTTTCGACTCCGGTGTAGCCGATCGCCGCCGCGTTCGTCACCAGCCGCTTGTTCACCGGATTGAGATCCGCGCTGTCTAGCTCGGCAACCGTGAGCTGCTCGATCGTTTTGCCTGCGGGAATCTTCGTCAGATTGGCAGCGCTGTTGATATTGGTCGCGCCCTTCAGGTCGATTTCGTAGATCAGCTTGTTGGAGCTGGTCGTACTGCGATCGTCCCGTTCTACCACCAAAAACTTGCCGTTGCCTAGAGAAACCGCATCGCCGATCTTGTCGGTCTTGGCGGTGCCGCTGGCGCTGATGTCGTCCTGCACGTAGAGATATTCGCCCGTCACCTGTTTCGTGACAATATCGAATTCTAGAATGCGGGTGTTCCGCGAGGCGCGAGAGGCCGTGTCTGCCGCCGAGTCAGGATTGTCGATCGCGCTTTGAATAAAGGCGTAGAGCTTATTTCCTTCTAGGGCAACCGCCTCAAATCCGCGATTCGATCGCCGCTGAGCATAGACCGCAGGCAGGGCTGGAGTGCCAAACTCGCCGCCATCTGTGGGCGCACCTTCAGGAATGAAGCGATCGATCAGCTTGCCAGCCTGATCAAAGTGGTAGATGGCGGGGCGGTACTCATCGACTAGCCAGAAGGTGCCGTCTGCTGCCACGACAATGCCTTCCGTATCGGCTCCGAGGGAGTCATTCGACAGGATGTTGCCGAACAAATCAACGCCCACCTCATCGGTGTATGCCGTTCCGGCTGCACCATTTTGCAGGTTGGGTAGACCCGTGATTGGCGTACCGTCGGCTTGGCTGAGCTTAATCTGCTCGGTAAGGCTGATTTTTCCGGTGCTGCGATCTAGCTCAAACCGAATGATTTGCGGCTGAAAGTCGGGCAGGGCAAACGGACGCTCTAGCCCAGGATTGCTGGCGTTGAGTTCGGTTGGCTCACCGTTGGGACCGCGATCGGTCGTGGTGATGAACTTGAGGCTGCCATTTGCCGCAGTGCCCTCAAAAAACAGACCGGAGAAGCCACCCAGCAGAATCTCTTGTCCTGCTGTAATTTGGCTGGGATCGCTAGGATTAACCGTCGCGGTGGTGCCCAAGGGGGGGCGATCGCCAAATTCATAGGTCGTAACGGTGGGCAAGCCTTTGCTGAAGTCCTTCAGACCCAGCGGCAGAATGCTGGTCACTTTAGCCGTGGCAATGTCGATCAGGGCGATCGCATTGCTCTCTTGCAGCGTCACCCACGCCGTTTTACCGTCTGCCGAAACCGTGATGTACTCCGGCTCAAAATCCTGCGCCACGGTGGCGTTGGGCGATGTGATCCGCACACCTCTGCCCTGGAGATCGGCTTTCTGAGCGTTGAAGCTTTCAAAGCTAGCTGTTGCGACCGTTGGTGCAGGGGCGCTAAACAGGTCAATAATGCTGACTGAACCGACTGGATCGATCGAGTTGGGCTGACCGTAGCTGCTGGGTTCGCCCTCGTTTGCCACCAAGATCTTCTTGCCGTCTGGTGTAAACGTCACCATGTCGGGCACGGCTCCCACGGCGATCGCGCCCTGCACTACCCCTTGAGCGTTCAATAACACTACTTTGCCGGGGCTAGTTCGTACAGTAGCTTCCACCGCCACTGCCACCAAGCCATTGCTCACGGCAACGCTGTTGGCAGCACCCCCATAGCTGGAAAGATCGATCGTTTGCACCAAGACAGGACTGCTCGGATTGCTTAAATCTAGAACCTGAACACTCGTTTGCCCAGAGACGGCAAATAGACGCTTGCTGTCGGAATCGTAAGCAGAAATTTCTGCGCCTGTGCCCAAAAATCCGCTAACTTTCCGGAGGCTGCTGGCGCTATCCAGAACAGAGGATAAAGCGCTGAAGTTTTGATTATTCGGATCGGTAAGACTAAATGCTGACATAAAAGCTGTTTTGTGCAATATTGCTGAATAAGTCTTCTGAGCGCTGTAATCAGCACTCGTCACAGTCCAGTTCCCACTCAGTACCGCAAGGCGATCGCGCTTAGACAGCACCTGCCCTACAGATGCACACTGAAAACGCCGCAGTACGCTAGCAACTCACCCAGTCTCATTGCTCAACTGAGTCAGCTCCTTGTCCGCCCAACGTTTATAAAGTCCTGATTCACTACATATGCGATCGCACCGTACCATCTGGACTCCAACAGCGTTAAGTCTGCTGCAACACATTGACTGTTAAGACTGTGTGAAGTGATACAGCTTTTCGCAGAATATCTGCCTTTGGGAGTACAAGGGCGATCGGTCTTGGGCTACTTGCAAAAATATTTGTTGATTACTGCTAATAAGATATGGCTGTCGCCAGTCTGCTGAGGATCGTGGATTCAATCACCTGTACAACCGCTCTGCTCTAGGGGCTTAGCATTGCTAAGCCCCTACTCCAAGAATTACATCTTGTTAAATCATGTTCTACCAATTTAAACAAATTTGTGGGCACATCGAACCTCAGAAGGGGCTTGGCAATGCCAAGCCCGTACCGGGATCTGTCGTGGTTCCAACTCAAATTGGTATTCTTTAGAACATTTAGGGTGGGGCGCAAAGTGCCCCACCCTAAATGTCCCCACCCTAACCACCTTGGTAGTTGCTACACAAGTTTTTCAGTTGCAAAGCTTTTAAACAAAGCTAAGAAAGTCTTCTGGGTTCTGAGCTTCGCCATTGACTAGCACCTCAAAATGAAGATGATTCCCAGTTGAGTTTCCCGTCGTGCCGACATAGCCGATCACGGTATTAGAATCAACGCGATCGCCCTGCTTCACCCCAATGCTAGACAGGTGGGCATATCGAGTCTGTATTCCTTCTCCATGGTCAATTTCAATCAAATTGCCGAAACCGCCATTCCATCCGGTTTCGGCAAGCGTCACTACGCCTTTGCGGGCGGCTTCAATCGGCGGTTTCTCGTCGCCTGTCCCCAAGTCAATGCCACGATGAAATCCAGATACCGTAGCCGTACCGTTCCAGTAGCTGCGTTGCCCGTAGGAACTGGTAGCCGGATAGCCCTTCAGCGGGCTGTCCCATAGTAAAGATGAATCAGGTGAAGGTGAACTAGGTGAGGGGGAAGGTTTTGGGGGAGTGGGCACAGCTTGGGGCGACTTTTCCCAGGTTAGATCAAAGTTGGCTGCATCGCGCTTTTCAAAGTAGTTGAACGTCAGATCATACTGTCCGGTGGGTAGTTTGTAGGCAATGTCCTGGTAGGTGCTAGAACCCTTCACCCACTGGTTTTTGGGCGTGATGGCATAGGTTTTGCCGCTATCCTTGCGATGGGCAAGAATCTGGAACCCATCATCGCCCTTGACGCGAAAGGTGTAGGAGCTGCCGTCAAAATTCGCGATCGTCGTTGCCTGAAGCGCAAAAGTATCATGGGGCAAACGATAGCCGTCATTGACATAGGTATCTGTACCCCAGTCAAAACTGATTCCTGGCTTGCCGTCGCTGCGAATCTGGGAGCCTAAATTGATTACACCGATCGCCCTTTTGTTCCGCAATCCATCTGCCGCAAAGTCGATCGCCGGACTGCTGCTTTGGCTATCATCCCAGCTAAACAGCGTGGCTTTCCATTGAGAAGCATTCACCTGATCTTGAAAAGGAATGACAGACTGAATCTCAAACGCGATCGCCCTAGGTGTGCCCTTGTCATAATGCTCAATCGCGATCGCTGCTTGCTTGCCCTCTGAGTAAAAATAGCCAGAGTGGGGCGTATAGCCTTGATCAGTCCACTGATCAACGACCGTTTGTTTGCCTACTTTGACTCGTACCCCATCCTCTGCGGTAATTTTGACGTGATATAGCCCTGGCGCCAGCGATCGCTCAGTGGTGTAGCGTGCTGAAAAATTCGCTGCATTAGGCAAGTTTGCTGTGGCGCTAGAAAAACTGAGGCTGCTATTTCCTAGATACTCCGTTTGAATGGGCTTGCCCGAAAGGGATGTATTGCCATAGTATTTTGCCTGAAATTGCCCTAGAGACTCAGCGGCAGCCTTGAGGCTGTAGGTTTGATTAGCGCGATCGCCAGAGAAAACGCGAAGCTGATAGGTGCCTGGATTGAGAGCAGAGGCGATCGACCTAACCCGCTTGCCTTTGGGAGTAGAAGCCGCCACTCGTTCGCTGGCGCTAAACTTGCCGTTGCGATCGCGGTCTTGTAGCAATTCTACATCTGCTTTTAGGCTGCCGAGAGAAGCATTAAAACTGCTGCGATTTCTCAGCTTGAAGGTGTAGTAGTCATGGCGATCGCGTCCTCCCAAAGCGTCTTTGCAGGTTTGTCCTAGAGTGAGCGATCGGGCGGTGCTGGGGGAGTTATCGCGAAAATCTGGCATGACAAATGAGCGCCGTATGCGATCGTAGGGTTAGCCTAGTGATATCGAGATCGACGCAGCCTCAGAATTCTGAGTTCCTCTAACGCATTACTCTAATGTCTAGTAATCTTCAAGGCTAGGCGCATTAGCATATGTATCCGTACAAAATTGTTGGCAAATAATGATCAAGGCTTGGATTGAATGAGTAGGATAGGGCAGCGATCGATTCGAGTACAGCAACGGTTTCATAACTTCGTTCAACATCAGATTCAGCCTCTCCACATAGAGGTCGTTCGAGCTGAGCTACTGTTAGAATCTCATCTCGATGTAGCCTATCTAGCGCTGATCATCAGTTCTTGCACCATTGCCACCCTAGGTCTACTTGCTAACAGTGTGGCAGTCATTATTGGTGCCATGATTATTGCGCCCTTGATGCAGCCCATTCGGGGCTTAGCCTTCGCCGCGATGGAAGGTGAGGTGACACTTTTTCGTAAAGCCTTGATTTCAATCGCAGTCGGAACAGCTTTAGCCATTGGCATATCTTGGAGCCTCGGTCATCTGACGGGTATTCCGGCGTTTGGAAGTGAAATTCTGGCTCGCTCTAAACCCAATTTACTCGATTTGGGCATTGCGGTAGCCGCAGGAGGCATCAGTGGCTATGCCAAAGTCCAGCCCAAAATATCGGGCAGTCTAGCAGGAACCGCAATTGCAGTGGCGCTCATGCCTCCCATTTGTGTGGTGGGACTGGGCTTGTCGCACGGTGATTGGCTACTGAGCTGGGGAGCGACATTGCTTTATCTCACCAATCTATTGGGCATCACCCTATCCTGCATGATTATCTTTTTCATCGTGGGATATGCAGCCTCTCCCAGAGCTAAAACAGCCCTGCTTTGGGGAGCTTTTCTGACCGTAGTGCTGGTGATTCCCCTAGGTTTAAGCTTTATTGAGCTGGTGAGGCAAGCGCAGCTAGAAACAAGCCTCAAACGAGCCTTGTTGAATCGCACAATTACATTTCAGCGGGTTGATCTCGTTCAAATTAAAACCAATTGGCTGGCGAACCCCCCAGAAATAAATCTGACTGTTCGTGCCCAAGAATCTATTACACCTAGACAGGTGAGCTTGCTGGAGGATTTTATCAAGCGGGAAATGGGGCAACCCTTCAATCTCATATTTGCCGTCAGTCAAGTGGAAGAGGTGAGACGAGAAGCCCCCCCGATAAGGTTGCCCAAGTTGCCAGAGGACAAGTTGCCAGAGGACAAGTTGCCGGAATAACCGCCAAATCTGAAGCACGATCGCTGCTGATCGCTATTAAACCTCTTGCCAATCAGGTTTAGTGGGGGCGCAGCCCTCACTAAATCTAATCCCAAAACTTTAATTTGCAAGAGGTCTATTGAATGCTGGATTGAACTGCCGATCGCAGTGCCGGGTAGGGAAACAGGGTTTGAAAGCCAGCCTGACGATCGCTCACCGCCTCCGGCGCATAGTCCCAAAGGCTTTCGTAATAGAAGAAAGAAACGCCTAGGTTTTGCTGTTGAGCTGCCCGCACCTGAGACTGAATTTGCCGCATGGGAACGGGGCTATTTCTCAGCCCGGTTAAGATGCCAATCCCTGTCGGAATTTTCTTCTGGGCTTCCAGCACTTCGGGCAGCGCAAGCTGCTCTAGAAAACTCTGCAAATTGGGGCGATAAACCTGAATCACTAGCTCATCCACAATATTTTGACGTATCCAGGCAAGCCAATCTTGCAGGTGCAGCCGATAGGCAAAGTCGTAGTAGTTGGGCGAGACCGAGAAAATCGCGCTGGGCTTTTGGGCTTTCACCGCCTGATTCAGCTTGACCATAAATGCCGTGATTTTGTCAGCCCGCCAGCGCACCCATGCCGGGTCGGTAGAATTGGCTGGAGGATCTTTTTTCGTCTCTTTTTTGTAGAGGGCGATCGTGTAGTCATCGTAGCCAAACTCGTTGGGTAGGCTCATATGATCATCAAACTGGATGCCGTCTGCACTGTACTGCGTGACGACTTCTACCACCAGGTTGGTAATAAACTGCTGCACCTCTGGGTGAAACGGATTGAGCCACATGACCTCTCCAGCAGCGCTGATAGAAATTTGACTACCATCCCGCTTCTGCGTCAGCCAGCCCGGATGATTTAGCGCCAGTTCCGACGTGGGAGGAGCCATAAACCCAAACTCAAACCAAGGCATCACCAGCAAGCCCTGACGATGCCCCTGCGCGATCAGCTCAGCGAGAATGTCTTGCCCCTCCAAACCTTTGAAGACGAAGGGCTGAATTTCTGCTTGTTGGGCAGTAGCGCTGGGATACAAAGCATAGCCAGAATTCCAGACCACCGGATAGATGGTGTTGAAATTGAGCCGCTTGAGCTGACTCACCGCATCCTGCATCTTTTGCCGATCGCGCAAAATAGCGGTATCGTTGCTCGTCATCCAAACGCCGCGAATCTCCTGACGAGGAAGCTGAGCGATTGCTGGACTTAGCCCTCTAATCAGCCAGACTCCTGCAAATGACAGCAAGAATAGCAGCAGCAGAGATCGGCTTGCTGTTTTGGAAAAACGGCTGAGCCTGGACTCTAATCTAGACGATCGCCCCCCAGACCACCCTACCAAAGAAAGGAAGCGACCTTTCATCAGCTTAAACACAGTCATCAGCTTGAACAATGAACCACTACCCCCAACACATCTCCACCTGAAAGCTCGATCGCTTAAAACTCTGACGAATGAGAATTCTAGCCGCCCAAAATTTAGCTCAGCTACAATTTTGACTAGCCACTTAGTCTACAGACTTTTCTGAATTACCGATCGTTCCACCGGAAAATTGTCTGAAATTAGGCAGAATCACTGAAACGGTGTTGCCCGATCGCTCGGCGGATCAAACATAACTTCGTAGGTGCGATCGGGGTTGAGCCTTCGTATCACCTGGGCATAGCCCTCGGCATCCGAGAAGCTGTGAAATCGAGCCACATCAACACGCTGCATTTTGGGCAGCAGCAAAACGACGACCCAAGGCTGAAGGCGCTGGTCATAGGGCATAATAAATTTGTCTCCAATGCAAGTTGGAACCAGAGCCAGTGCAGAACTTTCCAGGGGACGCACTGGCTACAGGTTGTTTTTCATTAAATCACAGAAATCTATTTTTCTACCATTGAATCAAAATGACCCAAGATGACCCAAAATGATTCAAATCAGGATGTTCAGCGCTTAAGCATTCCCTTGACACCGGAAGAGAGGGAATCCCTTAGAAAACTGGCGCAGATCGAGGAACGATCGGAAGGAAAAACGGCTCAACGCTTGATTCGGGAAGCCTTAGATCGGGCAAGAGCAGAGGGCAAAATTTAGTCATTTAGTTTTAGTCGTCATGGAGCATGCTACAAGAACAGGCTTAGCAATTTGTTGATTGGCTTGACGCAAAGTTTTAGAAAAACCTGCTCCAACCCAAAGGTGAATTTAGTTTCAGAAATTGCCTAACGTAAATCAGCTTGACAAAATATCAAATTTGATATTCAATATTTGATATTCAATTACTTATTTACGATAAATATAAAAGTCTCACACTCCATCCATCCTGTCAATCTCCGAGTAACTTTTTTTGATATGGCTGTCGCCAGTTTGCTTAGGACATTTAGGGTGGGGCGCGAAGCGCCCCACCCTAAATGTCCCCTTCCTAACCGCCTTGGCGGTTGCCATACCTCAGAATTAACTTTTTCCCGCTGCTCACCATGCGCTACGACTTCACCCGCACAGGCATTCGCCATCTAGGAGACTTCATCCGCGAAATCATGGATGATGCGGGTATATCTATGCCCAAACTGGTGGAGCAGTGCGATCGCGTCGGCTACACGACCAACGTGCCCAAGATCCAGCGCTTGCGAGATGGCGTAGGCTTAGAGCCAACCGTGGGATTGCTCTGGGCAATCGCCCGTCTCGAAATGATTCATCACCCTGACGGCAAACCCTACACGCTAGAAGATTTTTTGCGGATTGCCTGTGAGCAGCAAAATCCCTACGAGGAGATGCGGCGCACGGCAGAGGCAGCCGGGAGCTATGCCGCCTTTTCAGAGGCGATCGTCTTCCTCAAGCAGCAGATGCGCAACACCAGCCTAGAAGCCTTTGCTCGCGCCTGCAAGCTTCCCCTCAGCGATATGCGCGGCATTTTGCAGGGGCGAGTGCCCACCTTTGCCGAACTCAGCAAAATTAGTGCTTACCTGTTTGCCGACAAAGATCCAACACCCTTGCTGAAGCTCTACGGCATCGATCAGGATATGCCGATTCGATCGCAGCAGGAATAGGCGATCGTTTCAGTCATTACATCAGTCATTACAAGCGAATCGACGATAACAGAATCCGCTGAGGAAATAATATAGAATCCAATTGGTCAAGCAATCGCGCACGGATTTACCAGACTTGTTATTAAAAGCAATACTGTTATTAAAAGCAATACTGCCGCCGTTACCTCATTCCTTCAGGTGCCTTTATGACTGCTCAAGCCCCTCAGTCTTCGCGATCGCTCAAATCTCCTGAAGAAATACCGGGTTCCTATGGGTTGCCCCTCATCGGTGAAACCATCGAGCTATTTCGTGACGAAGAGCTATTCTACTGGCGACACTTCCACAAGTATGGCTCCATCTTTAAGACAAGGGCAATGGGCAAGAACTTTGCATTTTTAATTGGGCCAGAAGCAAACCGCTTGGTGATGATGGAGCAAGCCGACCATGTTTCGACCACGCTGGGCTGGGAATTTCTCAGACCCGTCTTTGGCAATGGGCTGCTGTTTATGGAAGGAGAAAAACATCGCGCGACCCGTCGCCTTATGTATCCTGCCTTTCATGGTCGCGCCATTGCCAGCTATTTCGACACCATTCAAAGCGTAGCGCAAGATTTTGTCCAAGACTGGGCAACAAGAGAAACCGTTAATTTATTAACTGAATTTCGTCGGCTTACGCTCGTGATTGCCTGTCGGCTGTTTATTGGCACCCAAACGGCAAGTGAAGTAGGACAGACTAGCCAGTGGTTTTCGCAGCTTGTGAAGGGAGGGCTATCGATTTTACGTCTGGATATTCCCTGGACACCCTATGGTCGATCGCAGCATGCCCGTCAAAAGCTGACTGAGTTTATGCGCTCTGTAATTGCCGAGCGCCAGCGCCAAGGTAATCTACAAGAGTCACGCGATGTATTGGGGCTTTTGCTGGCAGCCGTAGATGAGGATGGAAATCACCTGAGTGAATCTGAAGTGATTGACCATGCGCTGTTTATGCTGGTAGCCGGACATGAAACGACCTCGAACCTGCTGAGCTGGCTAGTGTATGAACTGGGTGCTCATCCTGAGTGGCAATCGCGTCTCCGTTCAGAACAGGATGCCATCTTGAAAGATGCACCGCTCGACATGACTCACCTGAAGCAACTCTCTCACCTCACGAACGTACTAAAGGAAGGAGAGCGCCTATACCCTCCTGTGTATGGGATGCCTCGCGGAGTCGTGAAAGATATTGAATATGCAGGCTACCGAATTCCGGCAGGCTGGTATGTGGATGTGTCGCCCATGCTTACCCACCGCCTGCCAGAGCTGTACGCCGAACCCGATCGCTTTGATCCCGATCGCTTTGCCCCGCCCCGTGAAGAAGACAAACAGCATCCGTTTGCGTTGGTGGGCTTTGGCAGCGGCCCCCACGGCTGTCTAGGATTTGAGTTTGCTCAGATGGAGATGCGAGTCATTCTCTTGACGCTGCTCCGCCAATATAGCTGGACAGTTACACCCGAACGGGAGTCGATCGCCCCCATGCGCCAGCCCTCGAAGCTGATGAAAAATCTGCAAGCCCGCTTTACCTTGGTCAACTAGCGGTCTGGCAAACTGGCAGCCCAGCAAACTAGCAGCCTACGCAATGGGCAACTTTCCCAATCGCCCTCACCGTTCGGCTGAGCGCTCTTCGGCTTGAGCACTCAGGTCGAAAGCTCAAGTCGAAGCCATAAATCCCTTTTCCAGAGCAGGAGAGACTTTGAAATCTAGCTTTTAGAGTTTTGTGTTGCGCGGAGCGCGACACAAAACTCTAATTTACGATCTACTGAGGTTAGCTAGGAGGCGGCAGCTCTTCCAAGATCGTGAAACGGATGTGATTAATCGACAGATCTCCCAGGGAAATATCGTCCGGCTTATCGGCAGCCGTCATCTTCTCAAAGGAAATACCTTTGCCAATCTCGGCATGGAACCAGGGCAGCCCCATGAAAAACCGCGTCGGATAAGGTCCACCCTCCGCCACGTCATCTACATTAGACTCCATGGGCAGCCAGCCAAATCCCGGCACAAAAAACTCGATCCAGACGTGATTATAGTCTGGCTGAAGCGGCACCCCCCGCTGATCTGGGTCGGCAGGGCACTTGTATCGTCCCACCGTGCGGCAGGCGATGCCGTTAAGCCTTGCCAACGCCAGCAAAATGCCTACATACTCGCCGCAGGAACCCACGCCGCGCTCCAGCGCTACATCCGGCGTATCAATATAGGGCTTCATGCCGTAGGACATCCGATCGTACACATAGTTGCGAATGCTGAGCACCTTGCGCAACAGATTCGTCTCAGTGCCGATCGCCTCCCGTGCCGATCGCCGGATCACAGGCGTATCCATCGACAAGGCATCGTTATCTACCAGATAGCGCTCCTGAAACTCCTGCGGCAAGGGCGGCAATTTTTCCACCTGTCGAGGCGTCATATGATACTTAATACCGCGCACTTCTAAGAGCGCCTTCCAGCCAAACAAGCCGCCGCCCTGACCGCTAACCTTATCGATTTGGAAAACCGCGACCCGCTGACCTTCCTGAATTTCTTCCGTAAAAGGCAGCCCGACTGGCTCCACAGATAGCACCTTCTGGCGTGGCGTTTCCGCTGGAAGGGCAATCTTCCACTCTAGACCCGTAATCGTCGGCGAATCCTCTAGCGGCGCGATTTCCTCCACATAGGACATTTCGATCAGATAACCGTTTGAGAGGGCATAGTGCCGATCGGCGTAGTAGTGAAAATGCACCGGATGGATAAAAGTGCGGTGCCGCGAGGTCAGCTCCCGCGAGTTGTCCAAATCATTGGGATTATCCCGAATGTAATATTCTTCCTCGGCATAGGCGGCGTATAGAATTCGATCGCCTTCCCCAGCTTGCCCTTTACCAGCCTGCTCCTTACCAGTCTGCAAGGTGGGATGGAAAGCGATCGCCATGGGGCAGTCGTAAGGAGTCAGTACGCTAAACTGCACCTCTCCCGTCGCCCGATCCATGCAGTAGACCGATCGCTCCATATCGTCACAAACCCAAAGCTCCTCTTCATTCACCGTCAGGTTTTCAATCCCCACACCAGGAGCCGAAAACTGGGTGATGCGCCTGCCCGTAGTGCGATCGAAGACCAAAATGTAGCCCGCCTTCTGGCTCGTGACGTAGACCGTAGATTGCCACACGGCTACGCTATCCACTTCATAGGGCAACGCAACAAACAGTCGAGGCGTAAAGTCTGTCGCCAAGCACCACAAAATCTGATTTTCTTTGACAAACCAGATCTGCTCTCCCCATAGGGCTAAGCCTCTAGCATCCACAAATGCCTGGACATCGTGAGGGTTAAGCACCATCGTGTTGTCGGTTACGCTGTCAATTTGCAGCAGGTGTCCCCGAACAGCGTCAAGCGCCAGCAGCCGCTTGCCATCAGAAGCCAAACCTCGCAGTGCGTAAGCACCGATCGGACGAATAGTGCGGCGTTGCGGATCAAAAGATCTGCGCAAAGAGTCAGGCTGCAAAGGCTTAGGCGCTGTGACAATCTGTTGCTCAGTAGGACTGGATTCCAGCGGCATATGGGGCAGGAAAATTAGAATAGATTTCTTATCATCCTACACAAATGGAGCGATCGCTTATGTCACTAGAGAGACTTTTACGCAGAGAGACTTTTACGCCGCAAAGCGGACTGTAAAGCTAGAGTTCATCTCCGCTACGCTGGGCAATGACCGCATAAAACGGATCGCCGCCGCCTACGCCCAACATTTGCAGGAAGCTCGGAACCGTGCTGGGACGGGCAACCACTTCAGGAGCGCTAAACCCAGGAACTGCCATAAAGTAACTCTTGACTAGCTCAATGCGATCGCCCTCTGAACCATCTCGCCATGCCTGAATCGCCTTTTGGTAAAACATTCGGTTAGAAAAGCTGATAATGGCTATGCCCTTGGGTTTGAGAACGCGATAGATCTCGGCAAAGACGGCTTCCGGTCGCTGGAGATACTGAACCGAAACGGTGTTCAGCACAGCATCAAAAGACTGATCCGGCAGAGGAAAAAGCTGATTTTGATTCAAATTCTGGACAAAATAATGGCTGAAGCGAGGGTTACGCGCCAGCTCCTCCGGGTTCAGACCATGCCCCTCGACCTGTTCAAACTCCATTTCTGTGGGCAGATGAGACACCCAGCTACTCATCATGTCAAAAATTCGCGTATTGGGCTTGAGGCGCTCTCGATACAGGTCAGTGAGCTGCTGAATGAAGCTCTCGTCAACATGGGTGACAAAGCGAGGAGCGTCGTAGAACAAACGATCGTCACTTTCGTCAAGCTTGGTGCGTTGAGTGGGTTGAAGCAGCATGGCAGGGCTTGAAATATTGCTTTACCCCTACCAGTGTATATAGCAACCGCCTTGGCGGTTAGGACGGGGACATTTAGGGTGGGGCACTTCTCGCCCCACCCTAAATGTCCTAAGCCAACTGGCGACAGCTACATAAGACATGGGGTTATTTTTTGAAAGGAGCGCCCCGCGCTCCTTTCAAAAAATAACCCCACACTTAAAACACTACTCAGATATGAATCTGGTTCAAGATAATTCGCAGCCGATCAAAATCTTCTTTGAGCAGAATGCTAAGGGATCGCCCTACTCCTACTAACCAGGCGCGATCGGCTTTGCGGAGCCGATAAATTTCCCGCACGGCGGCAGCAACCAGAGCATCTACAGGCGCATTGCCCACCTGGAGCAGCGTCCGCAAAAAGTCGAGCTGTTCGCTGAAACCTACTACCTCGTCAGGTTCACAGTAGTATACCGCCTGATGAATCTGGGGTGGACGGGGCGGCAAATGCTGGAAAATTGTCGTGTTCGGCACATGGCTTTTACCGTTTCCTTTGCCGTTAGGATTATCCTGTGGCGGCTGGAATCCGACGATCGCCGCCCGAAATTCGGTTCGCAGCATAGCAAAAATCTGGGGCTGCTGCTCACGCAACTCCTGAAGCGATAGACCTAACGCCCTGGCTCGATGCACGGAGTCGATCGGGCTAGTCGTAGCATGATAGACCACCGCGTAAATCTGATTGTCCGACTCCTCATCTCTCGCCTTCACCCAGCTTCCGAAAGGCGGCATCACGGCAAAGCTCAGGTCTTCTGGCTCCAAGCACTGCGCCAAGAATTCCGTCGTTGCAGTTTCAATTACTTCTGCAAAGTAGCCAGCTTGACGATTCTGAGTATTAAACTGCGGCAGCGGTAAGCGCATAGTTTCGCCTTAAATCGAATATGCTGACTATTTCTTGCCGCGTCCTGCCGTAGCATCCACTAGCTCTAGTTCTGCTGGGCGGAAGGTGATTAGCTTATCCCAGTTACCGCCCTCAAACAGCACAGCAACCTTGCCGCTACTCACCCGCTGCACTAAGCCTTGGTATCCATAGTAAATGTCGTTGATGTTCGTCACACGGACGGCTGAACCGGGAAAAATCATGGCTGTCTCATCCATTCAGCAAAAGTGTCTACACACAGATTAGCACTAACGCATTGCTGTATGGCGCTACGTCATTGAGTTAGGACGAGTTATTTTTTGAGAGCTGCGCTCCGCACAATCTCAAAATAACTTATTGGATATAAGCGCATAGCGCTATGTCACTCAACCTACCGAAGATATCTGCACTACAGCCAAGATTCTAGAGAAAAAGAGTAAGCTTGCTGAATTCGGATAAGATCATTCCTCAATGATTCATTGCATCCTGGATTCATTGCACCCTGCAACAACACCCGATTTCCCAACTTGACTCCCCCACTTCTCGATCTCCAGCAAAATCTGTTAACCCATCTTCGGCAAGTTGCTCGCGATCGCGATCCTTTTCTATCGACGGTAGGACACTTTTATGTGCAGCACTACATTCGTCAGCAGTTTGCCCAATGGGGAGAAGTAACCGATCGCGCCTTTGAGTATCGAGGCAGAACCTATCATAATTGGGAACTCAATTTACCCGCTCAGGCAAACCACAAGAGCAAGCCACCGATTCTGATTGGCGCTCACTACGACGCAGTTCCGGGTTCAGTCGGAGCGGACGATAACGCCACAGGTATAGCGGTATTGCTGGAGTTGGCGCGATCGCTTGCCTCCCATCCTATTCGGTATCCCGTCCGGTTAGTTGCATTCGATCTAGAAGAAATTGGACTGGTGGGCAGCAGTCGCTATGCCGAGAATCTACGTCAGCAAAACCAGTCGCTGAGGCTGATGATCTCGCTGGAAATGCTGGGATATTGCGATCGCGCCCCCGCCTCCCAAAAGTATCCTCCCGGATTGCAAAATTTCTACCCCGATCAAGGTAACTTTATTGCGCTCATTGGCAATCTCCGCACCATTCCTGACCTAATTCACTTCAAACGCAAAATGCTTGGGGCGGCTCAGGTGCCCTGCGAGTGGCTCCCGGCAGGAATGCGCGGCATGATCGTCCCAGATACACGCCGCAGCGATCATGCTCCCTTCTGGGATGCAGGCTATCCTGCCCTCATGGTGACAGACACCGCCAACCTGCGAAACCCTCATTATCATAAAAGCAGCGATCGTCTAGAAACCCTCGATTTAGATTTTCTAACGGGCGTATGTCAAGGCTTAATCGAGGGCGTGCGATCGCTTTAACGCTGGAGCGATTGTTTAAAGCTACTTGATGATACACTGCGATCGAGTAAACGCATGGTCAATGTCCGTATCGCTCGCCCTTAGTTGCCTGATGTTATGTTGCCTGATGTTGCCTGATGATGTTAGTGAGCGATGGCGTAACTGTTTGCCATTTATCTGGGCTGCTGACTTGTGCATTTAGAACAGCGTTCTCGCATTGATTGGCGTGTTCAAGGGGGACTGAGTTTCTTGCAATTATTCAGTAGCCGAAAACTCTCTTCGGGCGACGCGAATGGTTTGATTGTGGCGCTTCATTGCATAGGAGGTTATTTTTTGTGGTGAAACGTCAAGATAACGATGCGGAATGGCATTTAAACGATGCTCGCACAAGGAAGTGGATAGTTCAGTGCGTCAAATGTCAAACCATTGCATATCGTGCTGATGCTCCTGAACAATTTTTTGGTCGTTACCACTTGATCAAGCACTTCAAGCCAATGATGCTTGACAGTACAGGAACTTGTGAAGACTGTAGGGCGGACGCTAATTTCTAATGGCGTGTAGCGCGTACATGAATTAGAGCAGATCAACTCGTGGAGAGGATTTCGGGTAGTTCCTACCTCTTAAGAACTACCGATTTTCAGATGAAGCGATCGTAGTTCGAGGTGGACGAAATCGCCCTGATGATATTCAACGTGGCATCGGAACCCATTCAAGTAGCGTGACGGGAATTTCAGTAGAATGTGGGGAAGGGATATCTGTTCAGAAATTGTCTGTACCGAGTCCACATCAGCAGATTGGTGTTACGACAGTTCGAGAAGTTTGGGAAGCAAGAAGTGACGTGGTAGTTCAGGGTCAAAATTGAACACATAACCCTAACTACAAGCTAATTGGAGCGGTCTGAATAAATTTGATTGTGGGAAAAGTTAATAGCAACTGCTCAATAGGAACGCTCTACGGCTTCGATTACAGGTTGTGACAGTGCTTTGAAAACCTGAGTAGGCATTCGGTACTATCTTATCTTGATTGAAAATCTCTGTGACGCATCGAAATTGGCGTTCTAAGTTATGAAAGTTCGAGCTGAAAAACCGGAAGATTTAGAAGCGATTCGCAGAGTCAATGTTGCGGCATTTGAACGAGAAGGTGAGGCAGATTTAGTCGATCGCCTACGAGGTGCTGCTTCTACGTTTTCATTTGTTGCGGTTGAATCAGAGCAAATTGTTGGACACATTTTCTTTAGTCCAGTTTCGATTGTGCAAAGCGGACGCTCCGCGAACGTAGGGGAATGTGCTGGTGATTTGCGCGTTCTTGGATTAGCGCCAGTGGCAGTGTCACCTGAGTATCAGCGACAAGGAATCGGATCATTGCTGATTCAGTTTGGTTTAAAAGAGTGTACTCGGTTGGGTTTCAAAGCGGTTGTCGTGCTGGGTTCTCCAGCATACTATCCACGATTCGGATTTATTCCAGCCAAGGAGAAGGGATTGAGATGTGAATACCCAGTACCAGATGAAGCATTTATGGTATTGGAGCTAGAAAGTGGCGCATTGGAGGGATGTGCTGGATTGGTAAAATATCGGTCAGAGTTTAACCAACTTGAGTAGCGATCGCCCTAGAATAATTCTGCTGGAGCAGACTGAGCCTCAGTGCTGTTGCAAAAAATGCTGTTGCAAAAAACGCTGTTGCAAAAGTTATTACAGCCGCTCAACAGCCCCCTTCGATCGCGTCGTTTAGTCACAGGAAAACAGGTTGAAGCTTGCCCGTTGATGTTCAAAATAGTTGGGTTAAATGCTTGTCAGCTCATAATTTAGTTCATTTAGCTCATAATGACGAGTAGAGTGATTTATAGACTAGCCAAGCTTGGAGACGAAGACCAAATCAGTGGTTGTATGTGGGCTGCTGCGGATCTATGGGAACTCACAGACGGAACACCAGCAAGTGTGGTCGAGTGGCTACAAATCTGTGATCCACAAGAATTAAGAGGCAGAATCTTGAGTGGTGAGAAAACGCGAGTTGCGACATGGAATGAGATCGTTGTTGGCTTTATTGCATTTAAGAGAGGAAATCATTTGTCCTTGTTGTTTGTCCGAAAAGAGTTTTCTGGGCAAGGAATCGGTAGGGAACTCTTCACTCAATGCGCTCATGATTTGGATGAAGTGACCGTTAATGCGGCTGAAGCAGCAGTAGGCTTTTATCAAAAAGTGGGGTTCATGCAAAGTGGCGATCAATTCTTCAAAAATGGGGTGTGGGGGATACCCATGAAGCGGGTAAAGCCCACAACAAAAAAAATCCTTACCTAAATACCACTACCCTTACCCCGCCCTTTTCGTGTCGCTTCAATGAATAGGTGAAAAATGTCATCCTCCGAGCCAATCAGCATTCGCCAGCTTTTCGCCAACGACTTGGCACTCATGGAGAGCTTACTGGATACCTTCGGTGAGGCTTTCAACGAAGTTGATACCTACAGCTCATCTCGCCCAAGCCATGCCTATCTCAAGCGGTTGCTAAGCAGCAATTATTTCATCGCGCTTGCAGCGTTGAAAAATGGAGCAGTAGTCGGAGGTATCGCCGCTTATGAACTCCAGAAATTCGAGCAAGAGCGTAGTGAAATTTATATTTACGATCTGGCGGTTGCAGCAGCGCATCGACGCGAAGGTATTGCCACTGCCCTAATCCAAGAATTAAAGAAGATCGCTGTGGCGCGAGCAGCCTACGTTGTTTTCGTACAGGCGGATATCGGAGATGACCCTGCGATTGCACTCTACACGAAGCTTGGAGTACGCGAAGATGTGCTTCATTTCGACATTGCTGTTGCGGTCAGCGATGATCAGTAGATCGCAAACAATGCTCACGCTAGAAATGCACCTGTCTGATCCTCCTAAATCCCCGCGCGATCGCGCCGCTACGCTAGAAAAAAGGGGACTTTGATACCAATTTAAGACCCAAACAGGGCAGATGATTTTCGAGAGCCGCGCGGAGCGCGGCTCTCGAAAATCATCTGCCGCCTCATCAATTTAAATTGATATGAGTTCTGAATCCCCCTTTTTTAAGGGGGTTGGGGAGACCGAGTGTAAGCTTTGCGATCGCCCATGCGCAAACAAACGCTCACAGATGAGTAGGCTCCCCTACGCAAGCCTCTAGTAGCTCCTCAATGGTGCCAACCCGCCGAATGGGAATTTCTCCAAGCTGACCTGAGACTTCAGCGATCGTCATGTCATCTAGAAAGCGATCGTCGTCATGCTTAAGCATCAGCGAGGGGAGGAGGATGCCGTCGCCCAAGTCCTGATCCTTCAACACTCGCACCAAGTCTTGTCCCGTGAGCAAGCCCGTCACCGTAATTTCCTGTCCCCAGTATTCGCTGTTGAGGGCGACTTTGTTAATTTGTAACCCTTGCACCTGATTAAGGCGACCGGCGATCGGCTGAAAAGCCTGCTCCACGGCATTGCCCAGCACCCAGGTGAATTTGCGCGGGGGAGAGATTTTGGCAGGCAGTTGCCGAGCCGCTTTGTGAAACTGCTTAATGAATTGCCGAATTGAGCCGACTCCATTGCCCAACTGCGGGTAGTCTTCATAGTGTGATTCTGAGGGCAAATCCTGCCGTCCGATTAGAAACCACTCATCGGCTAGCCAAGCGAACGTGCTGCCTAGCTCCTGCTGAAATTGAGCCTGAAGCTTTTGCACGAGGGCGATCGTTTCCTGGGCTTTGGCGGTTGTCACCGGAATCAGCTCGTCCTCCATAGGGCGAAAGCGCGTTAGCCCCACAGGTACCACAGCCGCCGAAATCACAGCCGGAATCTCGCCTTGGTGAAACCTTGCCAAATCTCGTAGGGTTTGCTCCAGATGCTCCCCGTCATTGATGCCAGGACAGACTACAACCTGGGCATGAATCTGCAAGTCGTGATTCTGAAACCACTGCAACTGATCGAGCAGCAACCCTGCACGCGGATTTTTGAGTAATCGAGAACGCACTTCGGGTTCGGTGGCGTGAACTGAGACATAGAGCGGAGAGAGGCGCATCTGAGCAATCCGATCCCACTCGCGCTGAGTCAGGTTAGTCAGCGTCAGATAGCTGCCGTAGAGAAAGCTGAGGCGATAGTCATCGTCTTTAAGGTAGAGGGTTTGCCGCATTCCGGGCGGCTGCTGATCGATAAAGCAGAAGGGGCAGCGGTTGTTGCACTGAATTAGGCTGTCAAACAACGCCGACTCAAACTCCAGCCCCAAGTCTTCGTCATAGTCTTTTTCAATCTCAACCTGGTGAGATTTGCCGCTGGTGTCTAAGACCTCCAATTCCAACACTTCATCGGCGCAGAAAAACTGATAGTCGATCAGGTCGCGAGGAGCTTGTCCGTTAATGGAGACTAGGCGATCGCCCACCTCAAAGCCAATTTCAGCCGCGATCGAGTCGGGCAAAATGCGGGTAATTAAAGCAGGTTGAATGGTAGAGGTGCTCATAGCAGAGAGATTGAGAAGCAGGGAGATTGAGAATTAGGGGGAGCGGACGGACAAGCTGCCCTACGAGAGCCTAAAAATTGCGCTCTAGAAATTCACTCTAGAAATTGCAGCGCCCTTTCTCCAGTTTTTCTCTCTCCATTCTATGAGACGGTAGTCCTCAAGATGTAATGATTTTTTATGGGGGAGCAAAGCCCACCCCATAAAAAATGGCGTTGCTGATTTTATAGCCGGATTAAGCAATGCCTAAAAAATCATTACATGAATACCAGTACCCTATGAGACTAGGAAAGCATTAGCCGTGAGATTGGAAACGGCATTGAGCGTAACAAGCGACTGAAACCCGCCAGTCGTGTTGCCATTAAAGTCTACCCGGACAGTGGTATTAGCGCCCACCGCCGTCAATCTCACATATCTTCTAAAGCGATCGGTTGAGCTATAGCCCGCTCTAGAGAAAACGCGGCTCAGGTCAATCAGATCGATCGCGCTACGCCGAGTCACCTGAAAGTCGGTGATGACATCCACACCCCTCTGAGAGGAACTGTAGATGAATCGATCGCGACCTTCACCTCCCGTCATCACATCAGCACCGCCACCGCCAATCAGCCGATCGTCTCCTGAGCCACCGATGAGACGATCGGCTTGAGTATTGCTTTCTAGGCGATCGTTCCCCTGACCGCCTTCTAGAGTATCGCTGCCTCCGCCACCATACAGTGCGTCGTTGCCGCGATTACCAGACACCACATCTTGCTTGCGGTTGCCCCCTAAGCGATCGCGCCCCAATCCGCCGCTGAGGGTGTCGTTTCCACCGTTTCCTCTCAAAATATCGTTATCCTGGCGACCTCGGAGCGTATCGTTACCGATATTGCCGTCGATTCGGTCTTCGTTCCGTCCGCCATCTAGCGTATCAAAGCCTCTTCCGCCCTTCAGCGTATCGTTGCCGCGTCCGCCTTCTACCAGATCTCGACCGTCGCCGCCGTCTAAATTATCGTTACCCAAGCCGCCCAGGAGCTGATCGTTGCCGCGTCCACCCAGACCGCGATCGTTTCCTTGCTGACCGTTGAGCGCATCTCTGCCGCCGTTGCCAAACATGCGATCGTTGCCGCGCCCCGCATCCAGGCGATCGTTGCAACCTCTTCCTTGGAGCAGGTCATTTCCCGCAAAGCCAATCAGCGTATCGCTGTTAAGCGTCCCCCTAATCTGGTTAGTGGTGGAATTGCCCTTAATGTTTCGTCCAGGCAGACAGCCATCGTCTAGGTCGCCAGGTGTACCTGGATCAACCACTGGCGGCGGAATAATGATGTCAGGGGGGACAAAATCACGAACGATTAGGTTGCGCACTTCGTGAATATTGGTGGCAGCGCCTGTAGAACCTGCGAACCCAATTTTAAAGGAGGAAGGTAAAGCGCCGTTGATTGGCGTGACATCCAGATTATTAATCACCACTTCGCCCTGATCGGCAAAGTCGTTATCTGAGTTCAAGTCTACCCGTACCGTCAAAATGCCCGTGGGCGAGAGGTCAATGCGGGTACGGCGTTGAGCAGCGTCGCGGGTCGTTGCCGTAGGATTATCAACTCCAATATCTAGAGTAGAGGTGCCACCCAAAAAGGCATATTGGGAGGCAGCGCTGCCCCGAACAGCGATCGAGTCGCGTACGGGAGTGGCAACGCCTGCTGGGGTTGGGCGTTGTAAACTCGTGTCTTCAATCGAAGTAGAGTAGTTACCAAACTCGTCATAGCCCACACCCAGATAGCCGCCCACGATGCCAGGAATGCCCTGCACTTGTTTCTGGGCATACCCTAGGGAGCCGCCAAAAGCTCCCGCTGTCGAAATGGGGGTGGCATTAGTGCTGCCATCTACCAGAAAGAAGCTGATGCCGTCGCCATTGCTGCCGTTAAAGGAAGTGCCGCCATAGGCATAGGAGTCGAAAGTGATGGTCAGTCCATCCGCCTGACTCAAGGGGCGATCGTAGATGGCAAAAGTCGCCTGGTCATTGGCAACGCCCGTAAGACGCAAGGCTCCGTTTCCTGGCGTGTCGATCGCTGTTCCAGCTCCGGGCAGGCCGTTCTGTGAGGGGGCGACTGTGGCTCTAGCAGTCAGAAAAGGATTGGCAGAAACGGTGCCTGTTCCAATACCAAACTGCCAAGGTCTCTCGGTGACATCAGCTTCTCGGAAGGTTTCGCTGAGCAGCACGGCCAGAACGCCGGGATAGGTTGCTAAGGTTTGGGACTGGAAGGCAAGCGGTGAGACTCTTCTAGGGTTCGCCGTGCTGCTGGTGCCGCTCGTAATATGCTCCAACTGCCAGTTGCCGCCCTGCGCTGAGCTTCCGGTCAACGTGGTTGAGGCTGCGACATTAACTCCCGTAAGCTGGCTCATGTGCTGAACAAATGCTCGTCCTGCTTCTCCGGCAGCAACCTCACAGCCGTAGAGCAAAATCTCTGCATTGGTCGCTAGCGCCTTTGCCCAATTTCTAATTTGCTGCGTATACTGCTTGAGCGTCTGAGTATTTAAGACGATCGCCCCCAGGTGAATCTCACCCGATCGTCCGTGCGAGACGATATGCAAGCTGTTGAGGTTAGTGCGTTTAGCGATAGCCTGAGTCAGTTGTTCTACGCCGTCAGCCGCGTCTAAGACAATAACTTCGGCTCCGGGCTGAATCCCCTGAATCAGACTTTCGTAATGGTCAACCGTTGAGTCAACAACGACCAAAGCGGACGATTTTAAAAAGTTCATGGAGAATGTCATTTGCTAATTTCTAAGGGGTAGTTGCGGGGGCAATCAACAGGTAGGACAAGAGATGGCGGATGAGCGATCGCTCTCTACCCAGGCTCGTGCTTTCTACCAAAACCTTGCAATGGCTCTCGCAATGGCTACTTTGCAATGGCTACATTGTTTAATAGCTGAGTATGCTCATCCATGGCAAGAGCTAAGGTAGCAAAAGTTTCTAAGGATTACATATCATGTTCGGGTCAATTTGTAGCACTCTGTTGCGTAAGACCCTTTCCCCAGAGCCTCGTTGTGTGAACCTGAGATGCACCCCGGCAAATATACTGCCGTTCAGTCAAACCCTATGTATCAATCTTGAGTAGTCCTCAAAATGTAATGATTTTTATGGGGCGAACGAAGCCTACCCCATAAAAAATCATTACATGAATATCAGCACCCACTCTTTTTCACACAGTTGACTCTTTTTCACATAGTTGTAAGCGAAAAGGCTCCCCTCGAAAATACGTCGCTAGAAGCATTTCCAAGAGTTTCTAACTCACAGTTTTCAAGAAGCTTACTAAGCAACACTCAAACTGTCAATCCAGTCAGAAGTAGACATGACCTTGCTAAAGAAAGACTGCTGGCTGACTAGAGTCGATCGATGAAGCTCTTCAGCAGTAGCACTACCTGCCTCATTCTCAAAGGCTAGCGTTCCGGTGGAATCAGAGAGAAACTCTACTGAAAACCCCAGATGAGCCGCCTGTCTGGCCGTTGTATCGCAGCACATCTGAGTCATGTATCCGGCAATCACAACAGTATCGATCGCCTGTTCTCTAAGCCAAGATTCTAACTCTGTTCCGGTAAAGCTTCCGGGCAAGGTTTTCTCAATCAGCAAATTGTGAGGCTGTTTGGCAATTTCAGGATAAAGCTCCCAGGCTGGGCTGCTTTTATTAAAAATAGGGGAGGTTGGCTCTGATTCCGTATGTTGCACGACGATAATAGGAATATCTTGATTTGAAGCCATTTGCATCGCCGATAGAATATTCTTTAAGCTGTCGGGCGGATAAGTCACTGGCAATTGACCCGTAAAATACTCATTTTGAACATCAATAACTAGCAAGGCGCGCTTCATAGATCTCTCCTGTAGGCTGATTAGCTGTTGTCTCCATTCATACCATTGATCTTAAAAAAGCTATACAAAGCTACAATGGCAAACTCATATTCCTCCGAATCTACAAGTCGTGACTCTTCTGGCTTTCACCGACTGCATGAACAGGTGCAGCGATGGATTTGGGAAAAGCAATGGACAGAGTTACGCGATATTCAGGAACAGGCGATCGCCCCTATTCTCTCTGCCAATACTGACCTGATCATTGCTGCCGCGACCGCCGGAGGTAAAACAGAGGCGGCGTTTCTGCCTATTTTCTCCAAGCTGATGAGCAGCAGAGAAACCGGAGATATTAAGCGTGGGGAGGGAATACAGGTTCTCTACATTAGTCCGCTTAAAGCGTTAATTAACGATCAGTATCGTCGGCTATCTGAGCTAGGAGAGCGTCTAGAAATTCCTGTGCATCCCTGGCATGGCGACATTAGCTCTAGCCGCAAACAGCGAGTGCTACGCAATCCAGACGGCGTGCTGCTAATCACGCCAGAGGCGTTAGAAGCTATGTTTGTTCTACGAGGGCATGAGCTAACCGCCATCTTTGCCACACTTCAGTATGTGGTGGTGGATGAACTGCACTCCTTTATCGGGATTGAGCGAGGACAGCAATTGCGATCGCTCCTTCACCGTCTAGAGCTGGCTATTCACCGCCGCATTCCTCGCATTGGACTCAGCGCTACGCTGGGCGAAATGAATCTGGCAAAAGAGTATTTGAGAGCTGGAGAAGTAGATGCTGTTACCCTAATTGAATCTTCAGAGGCAGGACAAGAAATTAAGCTGCAAATTCGCGGATACCGAAAAATTGCGCCAGTTTTTCTAGAGGATGAATCTGATCAGGAGTCTGAGGAGAGTAATTCCAGAGATGAAATTGATATCGCCAATCATCTGTTCAAGGTGCTGCGGGGGGATAAAAATCTCATTTTCATCAACCGTCGCCAGGATGTAGAGAAGTACGCTGATTTACTCAGCCGTCTCTGCGAAATTCATCATGTCCCCAATGAGTTCATGCCCCATCACGGCAGCCTGTCAAAAGAGCTGCGAGAGGCGGCAGAGGATGCGCTCAAAGAAGACAATCGCCCTGCTAATGTTGTTTGTACCTCGACCCTAGAGCTGGGTATCGATATTGGAGCCGTTACCTCGATCGCCCAAATTGGCGCACCCTATTCGGTATCTAGCACCCGGCAGAGGTTAGGGCGATCGGGACGGCGATCGGGCGATCCGGCTATTCTGCGGATCTACATTACCGAGCCAGAAATTACGCCTCACACCCATCCTGAGAAGGCGCTACATCCTGCTTTAGTGCAGGCGATCGCCATGACTCATCTGCTGCTGCAAGGCTGGTATGAGCCGCCTAGAGTCGGAAAACTACACCTCTCGACTTTGGTTCAACAGCTCCTGTCGCTGATCGCTGAGCGGGGTGGAATTCGCCCCGATCGCGCCTGGACAGAGCTTTGTGAAGCGGGCGCATTCTCTGAAGTTGATAAAACCACCTATGTTCAGGTGTTGCGCTGCTTGGGAGAACAGGATTTGATTCAGCAAACTCAGGAGGGTCTGCTGCTGCTGGGGCTAACGGGCGAACGATTGGTGAACCACTACAGCTTCTACACTGCCTTCAAAACGCCCGAAGAGTATCGCGTTACCACAGTCGGTAAAACTCTAGGAACGCTGCCGATCGACTATCCTATTCTGGAAGACAGCTACCTGATTTTTGCTGGGAGCCGATGGCAGGTTTTATCCGTCGATCGCATCCATCGTGTCATTGATGTCATTCGGGCTGCGGCAGGGCGCGTTCCCTACTTTGGCGGTGAGCCGGGATTGGTTCATGATCGCATTCGCCAAGAGATGTTCAAAATCTACACCACAGAAGATACGCCGATCTTTTTGGATGCAACAGCAAGAGATCTATTACAAGAAGCGAGGGCGAACTTCCTGATGTATGGATTAGATCATTCTCCAGTGATGGAATATGGACATCAAACTTTGCTGTTTCCCTGGGCGGGCAGTCTAGTCATGAATACGCTATTCATTCAGTTCTTGACCGATAAGCTGGAGGTTGATCAAGGAGCGATCGCCCTCACCATAAATGACATTACCCCGGCTCAACTGCTGCGATACCTCAAAAAGCTATCGAAGGCAGACTCGCCTGATCCTGCTATTCTCTCTACTGCTGTCCGCAACAAAATTATTGAAAAACACGATTTATTTTTGAGCGAAGAGCTGCTTTGTAAGAATTACGCTACAAGCTTTTTGGATGTCGAAAGAGCATGGCAGGTCATTCGTCAAATTATCAAAAGATAGTTCAAAACAGTATCTTTAAGAACTAATCTTCTATTAATTTCCGCTAATTTTCTGCAATGAGCCATTGCCCCAAATTGATGACCGATTATTATCATTATCAATTGAACAAAGTACCTTGACTTTTGGAAGTTCTAGCGCCAAGGGCTGAGAGTCTTGAGCCATTAGACTTTGATAATCAGATTGAAAAACAGGCAGCGGTGAGCCAAGCAGCTCTTGCGATCGCACTCTATTTTTCCTAACATCTTTTCCAGATGTCATAACCCATACAACCACAATAAAACAAAGCGCTAGACTCAAGCTCAAGTCTCGTTGAGCAACAGATAAAGTCAACCCGTTTGCGATTGGCTTAATGTGAGGTGGAGCTATCACTTGCCAGACAGACTGAACGAAGGTTTGTAGCTCTGCCTGTTTTGTTAGAGACAAATTCAGTTTATTAGTCGCAAGCTGCAACTCTAACTGTAGCTGATCATATTGCCGTGCTAGACCTGCCCATTGCCTGATTCTGTCACCTAATAAAGCCTTAGTTTGAACGATCGCTTCATAGCTGATTTCCAGCATCCGCACTTGATTTTCAGCAACCTTCAGCTCTATTAACATTTTGAGCTGATGTGCTTCTTGAGAGTTCTCTGGTTTGGAATCAGTGTTGAGCTGAGAAAGGCGATCGATCAAGGGTTTCTGAACAGTTCGAGATAGCTGCTCAGACAGCCGCTGATAGTGTTGCTCTAACAGCTGCTGTTTTACACGGTTTGACTCAAGATTAGATTCAGGATGACTACGTTCTAGAGTGAGCTGAATTGCAGTTTCTTGAAACTGGCTCAGCAATTCTTGATAGTCTAAACTCTGCTGACTTAACAACTGGCTTTCAAGGCGTTGATATTCAAAGATCTGGTTCTTAAATTGATTTAAAGATTCGGCGGATCTCTGCTGCAAAACTGCGTAAGCCGTTCGCGCTTCAAGCAGTTGACTTTGTAATTCCTGCTGTTGTTGAGTCAGGGCATTACTTTGCTCTGCTAATTGCCGTCCTAACTGAGCTGGATTGGCTGAGTGATGCTGCTGAAACTGCCGCAATTTTTCTTGAGTTCGTGCAACTTCTTGCTGTAGCTCTGGCACTCTTTTCTCAATAAATTGCAGTGCTGAATAGTTATTTGCTGGAGACTCTTGACTGTATTTCAGGTATGCCTGAGAAAGCCGTTCTAGAACCGCTTGAGTTCTCCGAGGATCTGTATCCTGATAACTAATTTCTAAGGTTCTAGAACCTTCAGGATGAATAATTTTCAGATTACGGCTGAGGCGATCGTAGTTAAAGTCAGGATACTGGTTTTGTAGCTCTGCAATTACTGGAGAGAGAAGCTTTGGACTCCATAGAATTCTAGCTTGAGTTGCATAATCAATGTTAGGTGTAGGCGTTTTCACCTGAGCCACTGAATTTTCACGAGAAGTATTTCCCTCTTTAGGTTCTAGAGAAAGCTGTAAGTCACCCTCATATTGAGTTGAGTAAGGCTCCACTGGAACGAGGTGAGAACCTGCAACGGCAGCGATTGCCACACTCGCCAATACTCCAGTTCTTCGGTTAAAAACATTTGAGAGTATCTGACATTTTTTAGGCTCAGGTTTTCCAAGCTCCACTTTTCTAGGTTCAACAATTCTAAGCTCAGAGGCTCTAAACTCAGAGGTTCTAGAAGCTGCTAACATCGATTGCGGTATATCATCAACTGTAGGAGAGACAATGGACTTGTTCATGATCAATCAGAGGCCAGAGCAGAACGGGTTATTGCTGAGTGAGATTATCGAGCGCGATCGCTGAAGATCCTCTTCTAAGATTGACTTAGGGAACGAGCGCGATAATAACCCTCTGGCATATTTGCGGTTTCTTTGGCAGCGTTGGCTACCACACCTAAAACAGCGGTAGAGGAAATCTTTAGCTCCTCCAAGGTTTGTGCAAGAGCCGATCGCTTGCTTTTTCCCATTCTGGCAACCAGCACCAAACCGTCTGTTTGGGAAGCAATCAGACCGCTATCTGCCAGGCCCAAGAGAGGAGGGGTGTCATAAATCACGAGATCAAACACCGTTTGAAAGTGTTCCATCATCGCTCGCATTTTCTCAGAAGTGAGAAGCTCTAGCGGGTCACCAACGGTTTGTCCAGCCGTCAGCACCATCAGATTGTCTCTGACAGCAGATGGCTGGATGGCGTTACTCAAACTGACGTTAGCAGAAAAGATGTCGCTTAACCCTTGCGTGTTGGGCAAATTCAGGAGCTGATGAACTTGAGGATGACGTAGGTCTGCATCCACCAAAAGCACCCGCTTGCCCATAGCTGCAACTGCCTGAGCCAAGTTAACGGCGATCGTCGTTTTTCCATCTCCCGGCTGTGGTGAACTGATCGCTAGGGAGCGAGCGGGCGGGTCAAAGCTAGGCAACAAACGAATATTTTTGTAGATAGAGTAAAACGACTCAATGAAGGCAGCGTTTTTAGCTTTGTCAAGCGGAACTGCACCCAAGAGCGGTAGCCCAGTCGATCGCTTAGTCTCATCTGGAGTTTGGAGAATATCCTGAGAAACTTCTACCAGGAAACCCACCCCTATTCCCAGTAGAATTCCGAGGACGGCAATCAAACCCAGCAGAGCTGCACTGTTGACTGCACCTACTTTCTCCAGGTTGCCATCCTCGTCTCGAATGAGCTGTGGAGGTGTAATTAACTCCCAAGGCACTTCCTGCTGGGCAGCGTCAATTTGTAAAGCTTCCTGGCGGCTAGAAAATTTGTTTAAGCTCTCTGTTGCTAGCTCTAGCTCCCGTTGCAGATCAGCATACTGTCGAGCTACAGCAGGAATGAGCTGAATTTCTTGATTGACTTCAGCTTCAGATTGAGTGATGGCGCGATCGCGCGCTTCGGCAACCGTAATAGAATCAGCCGCTTTGCTCACAACTCGTGCAGCCTCTATATCCATCAGACTCTGTAAATTTTGCTGCTTCTCTAGCAAAGCCTGCATGGCTGGGTTATCAGGCTGTAAACGACCTGACTCAGTGGCAATCTCGCCCGCAATTTCCTGATACTGATTGAGCAACGATTGGTAGTAAGGAGCCTCCCCTAACACAGAGGTAAGATTGTTGGACTGAAGCTGTTGTGAAAGCGTTTCAGTTCTTGCTTGAGCTTCTGCAAGATCCGTTTGACTATCAGACGACTGCTGACCTAAATTACTAGCTTGCTGACTGAGCTGTTGCGCCTCTAGTTCTGGGTCAACAATCGAATTGCGTTCCCGTAGATCTTGAATTTGACCCTGGAGCGAGTTCACCTGCTGTTGAAGTTGAGGGAGCTGACTGTCAATGAACTTGATCCCTTGTCGAATAGTAGATTGACGATCTTTCAAGCTGTATTGAAGGTAGGCTTGAGAGATTTTATCTAAGACATATTGAACTTTCCTAGGATCAGAATCTTGATAAGATACATCAATAATTTTAGTGCCCTGCTCCTTTAGATCGAGAGTCAGTGAAGTAATCCGAGAAAGCTCTAAGTTAAGCAGCAGCTTTTCATAGGTAATGTCTGGATAGCGGGTTTGCAATTCCTTAACAATCCCATTCATTAGCCTAGGGCTTTGCAGAATCCGAATTTGAGTACCGTAATCCAGACTAGAACGGCTCGGATCGAAGGGCGGTAGGCTGTTTTCTACACCTTGAGCCTGAGCTGAAGAGCGAGCCTGCTGCTGGTCTGCATTAACGGGTTCTACTAAAAGCTGAAACCTACCTGCATATTTAGCAGGTGTTACGCTTTTGATAGAAAAGAGCAGCCCTCCACCTGCTACTACTGTGCCAATCATCACCGCAGCGATTAACTTTGCTCTGCGGCGAAAAACCGCTCCGACCCAGCCTAAATCCCACTGCTCTTCTTGAGGAGTGGGGGTTGCAGAACTCTGAAACAACTGCATCAAACGATTTTCACTAGACTCGGAAGATGGAGATAGGGAAGGTTGCTTACTATTCATGTCATTACCTTAAAATGTTTCTAGTGAAGGTTGATGCTAATGACAGGTGTGATTCGATCATCAGTTCAATTTCCAAAAATTCGCAGAAGATTGAGGACAGGGATAAAGGTTGAGACGACACCACCAACGGGTCCTAGAAAGTTATCTAAACCATCCCTAAAGGCGGCACCCCCTGAGCGACGTACGACAATAATGTCGTTGTTTTGCAGAGCCGGATTGGTACCATCATTCACGCCTTGAGCCAGATCGATCGGCACTTCCCGCTTGGTGACAGTACCGTCTGGATTGAGGCGAATTAGGTCTACTGAGCTGCGACGGGCACGTTGGTTATCGAATCCACCTGCTGCCAGCAATGCCTGATTGAGAGGAGTATTGGGTGGAACTTGAACGGTTCCGGGCTGCTCTACCTCACCGACAATATTGACCTGAATGGTGTTGGGAGCAAAGCTGGCGGCAGCAATTTCAGCCGATTGCTCTGGAGTCAGATCAGTAGCAGTGGGAATAGAGATCGTGTCGCCAGCTTTCAAGATGGTATCTTGGCTGGCGTCTCCCTCCTGAATCAACTTTAACAAGTCAACATCAACGGTTTGCACCATACCTGAGCGAGTAGTACGCCGAATTTGAATGCGACGAATATCGGCTAAGGGCTTAATACCTCCCGCGAGCTGAATCGCCTTAGTCACGGTTGGAAATGAATCACTGTCTTGAGGACTATTGAACTGATCGGTAGTTCCTGGTACGCCAGCAGCTCCAGTTCGGGTATTGCTGTTCACAGTGTAGGAACCGGGTCGAAAGACTTCACCCACAACAGCAATATTGATAGGTTGAGGCTTTGCTGCAAAGTTAGAATCTGCGAGTTGAATGGCCTCTGCCAAACTAATCGTTGTTGCAGTTGGGATCATTATGGTGTCGCCGTCTCGCAGGGTTAGATCTTGTTGGCGATCGCCATTTTGCAAAAACCTCCATAGATCAACTGTGATGATCTGATCGGCTCTCCCGCGCTGAAGCCGACGAACTTGAATTTGCCTGACATCAGCCGATTGGGTTGTACCACCCGCAAGCTGTAGTGCCGCAATCAGGGTAGGAAATTGGCTACTGCCTTGTCCCTGCTGAGTTAGCGTTATTGGGTAAGACCCTGGGTTAGTTACTTCTCCAGCTAGATTAATTGTCAGAGGACGAGGAGCCAGTAGCGTTACGGTTGTGAAAGGACGTTTATAAAAGCGGAAATACTGTTCTGAGAGCAGGTTGCCCACTTGCGCAAGACTTAGCCCCTGGACTGAAACGCTGCCAACAAGCGGCAGGTTGAGGGTGCCATCCACTAGGACTTGATATCTACCGTTCTCTCCGCTGTACTCTGGAGCATCGAAGATATCGATTTGAACTTGGTCACCCGCTCCCAAGGTATAAGTCTCATCAATTAGTAAGCTAGGGCTGGAAGGCAAAACTGGGCTAACTTCCCGTGGTTCAACGCCATAGCCTGGAAAAGCTGTTGTAGTCAAGATTATTAGGGCAACACCCGTTACAGATAGGGGCCGTCTTAAGTAGGCTGGAATCACAGAATGTACTCCGTACAGTAGATTTTTCGCAAAAATTGGGATGTATTCTGCCATCGTTTACGACCAGGATTCAGCACTTTCAAGACAAGAAGGCAGACTATCCTGTCCAACGTTTACAGATTTAGTCATTCATAACCGGAAATATCCGGAAGCTTTACAAAATTCCTATACGATGATGGGTTTTCACTCTGCTGCTTCACCGAGGTGTTTTCTGAGAATCAATGCAGCCGTTGCGTTTTGCACTTGATTCATCTCACGCTCAATTTGCCAAAGATCCACACAGTATGGACAATCTCAGTCAAATTATTAACTTACTTGAAGAAGCTATAAAGATGACACACCAACTTCCGGGAAATTCCTGAATGTCAGAGTGAGTAGAGGAATACAGCGTTAAGTTATGTACGAATCAGCAAGGCTATGAGCTGTGAATATACTGCTGGGGCGATCGTCTCTATATAAATTTCACAAAGCTGATTCGATAAGATCGCAGAGATCTGAAGTAACTGACACTTCTGTCAAGAGCATCAGGGTTTCAATTGGGTTTTGATGTTGTCACGTTCTTCACTCTATGAAGCAAATTATCCTAAATCCAGGAATATTTCTCACGGTTGCTGCCAGTGCTGTCGTGTACTTTTTACTGGCAATCAATCTTAGCAAGAGTCGAAGAGTTAGAGCTTTTCTACATATTTCTTTTACGGCTATTACACTAATTGCCATTCCAGGCACAGACATATTTCCAATTAATCGGCTGCATCCAAAATGGCTGATTTTTCCTTCTCTGAATACGATGATTTTGCTGGCTATTTATGCCTCTGTTGCAATAATCGTAAACTCACGATTTAAGCACTTATTAGGCGAGTTCTTATCTCTATTAAGTAAGGATATATTTCTGGGCTTTTTGATGGTGTTTCTGCTGTTTTCCGGATCATGGTCTGCGGTTCCCGAAATATCTTTTAGATACAGTGTTGGCTTGGTTTTTGCCAGTGCTTTAGCTGCACACATCGGCAGAACTTATAGCTGGAAGCAATTGTCTGTATTTTTAAGATTTGGTAATGCCTTTGTTGCTTTTTTCGGTCTTCTGTTCTCAATTTTTATTCCATCAATAGGTGTAAACGAAAAAGGCTGGAAAGGATTATTGATTCATCCTAATATTCTTGCAGCATTTCTTGCCTTGACGATCGCCATCTGGTTTCTAGACGCAATTCAAAATCCTAGAGATAGAAAGCTCTCAATTCCGATCATTCTTGGACTCTTCTTCGTGTTAATTAAAACAAATTCGACAGGCGGTCTTCTAGTAACGGCTATTTTACTCTCCCTAGTTTCCGTTATGTCGTTTTTCAAGAAGTTCTTTAAGAGTGTGCCGTTTAGACCAGCTTTCGCTGGCTTTGTTGTATTCATAGTTGCAAGCTTGATCATTTCTCTACTGGCGTTTGAAAATATTGAGACAGTTTTTGCTGCTTTTGGTAAAGATTTAACCTTCACGGGTCGAGCAGATTTTTGGGCACAGATCATAGGCTATGTTCAAGAGAAGCCACTTTTGGGCTATGGTCATCGAGGATTTTGGCTAGAACCAGGAGGTCCTGCGTCTTTTGTAAGAACTAACTCTGGATTCAGACCTGTAGAGGCTCATAACGGTTTTCTGGAATTGACCTTAGATTTAGGCATCACAGGTCTGATTCTTTTCCTACTATCGTTTGGGAGAAGCACTTATTTAGCCTTTCGTTTTGCCCTGCAAAGCAGCTCACTTGATGGCTTGATACCGCTCCTCATCATGATATTTCTAATGAGTTCAAACACCGTAGAAAGTCGATTGCTTACCGTTGACTACATTTGGTTTTACTATATTTTGTCGGCCGCAAAGTTAAATACTAATTCACTTCATACCAGCTGATTCAATGTCTAATTGGTTACTGCTTAACTTACAGGTTGAACTATGTCTAAGTATTTTCAAAAAGTTTGGTTCATCTTAGGAAGTCTAAGAGCAAAACTTCCTCTTTTGCTGATATTTCTGATTGTTTCCTCGATCACAGAAACTGTTGGAATTGGATTACTAGCTCCATTCTTTGCGATCGTGCAAAATCCTAAATTAATTCAGCAGGTACCTATCTTAAAACAGATAGCGATCCTATTCAATATCACGTCTAACGAGACGTTTATTGCTCTCCTCTGTATTCTTATCATTACTGTTTTTATTGTTAAATCAGTTCTCTATTTTCTTTCAAAGTACTACATTTTAAAGTTTAGCCATTCTCATCGGGGAGTTGTTATTGAAACCCTAAATCGAGCCTATCTTTACGGTGAATATAACTATATCGCTGGAAAGAACTCGTCGGACTTAACTAAAAACATCCTGATTGAGACTCAAAATTTTTGTTACAAGGTGTTGTTAGCGCTTTTATATGGCATTTCCAACTTCCTGATTCTTATTTTTCTATTTGTTCTCATGGCTGCCACCAATTTATTTTTACTGGTGACGACTCTAGCGGCTCTACTGCCTATTTTCTTGCTAATTTACAGCATGAAGAATAGGTTGAAAACTTGGGGTAAAGTTGCATCAGAATCTCAACAAAAAATCATTCAAACGCTGAATCACGGCTTAGGGGGCTTGAAGGAAACTCGCATAATTGGCTGTGAGCCTTATTTTGAGACCAAAATGGAGGGTTTCACGCACCAACATGCTCAAGCAGAATCCTTGTCTGCCAGTTTCGAGATGTTGCCCCGAATTTTGATTGAATCGGTTTTGGTGATCTTTATTGTCTCGCTAATTGCCATCTCGCAACTGATCTTTGCCCGCAGCACAGATTCGCTCATTTCTAGCCTCAGCGTATTTGCTGTCGCTTCCATTCGCTTACTGCCTGCGGCCAGCCAAGTCATGGGAACGTTAGGGAGCATTCAAGGCACTCGGCATTCGGTAGATATTTTGTATGCAGATCTAAGAGAAGCAGAGCAACAATACGCCGCCTATAGCAACACAGCTCCAGGTATGACAGATAAGAAACTCTCTTCGGCTACCGAGGCTTCGCTCCCGATGCGCTTTATGAAAGAAGTTCAGCTTGCAGATGTAGTTTACGGCTACTCTAAAACGCTGGCTCCGGCTATTAACGGCGTGTCTCTCAAGATTCGTAAGGGAGAATCAATCGCTTTTATTGGAAAGTCAGGGGCGGGGAAGACAACGCTGGTTGACATTATCTTGGGACTTCTGACGCCTCAAAAGGGAGACATTACGGTAGATGGGGTTTCAATCTACAAGAACCTGCGCGCTTGGCAAAATATGTTGGGATACATTCCCCAATCTATCTTTTTACTAGATGACACTGTAGAACGAAACATTGCGTTTGGTGTTCCAGATCATTTGATTAATCACTCTAGACTGCAAGAGGCAATTGTCGCTGCTCAACTGGAAGAGTTAGTATTTCAACTTCCTAACGGTGTGCAAACCCAAGTGGGAGAGCGTGGAGTCAGACTATCAGGAGGACAGCGTCAGCGAATTGGCATTGCTCGTGCCCTATATCACGAGCGAGAAATTTTAGTCTTAGATGAAGCAACCTCTGCACTAGATAACGAGACAGAACAGCGGGTGAGTGAGGCTATTAGAGCACTTGCTGGAAAGAAAACGGTGATTATCATTGCCCATCGTCTCTCGACAGTAGAACATTGCGATCGCGTTTATCTGCTGGAGCAAGGACGGATTGTTAAATCAGGTAGCTATGCCGAAGTCGTAAAAGCCTAATCAAAATAGCAGATTAATCCCAATTAACATCACCCATTCATTCAATACCCACTCATTCAATACCCACTCGTTTAGCGTCCATCAATTTAGAGGGATTGTAATCATGACTAAAGTTTATATTCTTCTGCCTGTTCACAATCGCCGCGAAATCACCTTGGCTTTTATCAAGTTTTTGAAGGCGCAAACCTATTCTAACTATCAGCTTATTCTGATTGATGATGGTTCAACAGATGGCACAGCAGAAGCTGCCGTTAGGTTGCTTCCCTCTGTTATTGTGATCAGAGGTCAAGGGGATTGGTGGTGGGCTGGGGGATTGCAGCAGGGAATTAATTGGATTAAATCAAGTCTTGAAATTGATCAGGATGACATAGTCCTGATGATGAATGATGATGTTCATTTCGAGGAAGATTTTATTGAAAAAGGGGTGAGAAAATTAACTTCAAGTAATGGTCATTTGCTGAAGGCAGAAGGCTATAGTCTTCAGACCCAAAATTTGGTATCTCGAGGAGTTAGGGCAGACCTTTGGTCTCTAAAATTTAGAGAAGCAGACACAGACGAAGAAGTTAACTGCCTTGACACAAGAGGGCTATTTATGAAAGTTTCGACGCTCTTGAAAATTGGAGACTTCTATCCTAAATTTCTTCCTCACTATCTTTCTGATTATGAGTTCACAATTCGAGCCTATAAAAAGGGACTAAGACTCTTCACTGATCCTGATGTGAGGCTATGGATTAATGAGCAAACAACAGGTCCTAGTCATTTTAAGGAACTTGATTTCCTTCTTTTCTTCAGAAGATATTTTTCAAAACGATCGGTGGTCAATCCTCTTTACTACAGCAGTTTTGCAATTCTTTCCTGCCCCAAGATTGCACTACCCTTCATTTTGCTGAAAATCTGGTGGGGCGGAATTACTACAGTGATTAAAAGAGCTGTATATATTCTTTACTGGAGCATGATCAAAAAGGTTAAGCATGGGGGACAGACTTAAGAATTTAGCCTAAAAGTTTTTGATGATCTTTATCTGAGTTTTTGGTTAGTTATTCGTGAGCAGCAGTAAGTGAATTTTTAATTATGTCTTCAGCCAATCTAAAAACCCCAGTTGTATTCATAGTCTTTAAACGAGCCGATACGACTGCAAGAGTATTTGAAGCCATTCGACAGGTTAAGCCTTCTCGCCTCTTAGTGGTTGCTGATGGCCCTCGGAGCGATCGCCCTGGTGAGGCTGAACAATGTGCTGCGACCCGCGCTATTATTGACCAAGTTGACTGGGACTGTGAAGTCGTCAAGAACTACTCTGAGGTCAATTTAGGCTGTGCCAAACGTGTTTCCAGCGGATTAGATTGGGCATTTAGTCTTGTAGAAGAAGCTATTATTCTTGAAGATGATTGTGTGCCTCATCTTACATTTTTTAACTTTTGCGAAGAGCTATTAGCCCGTTATCGAGATGACAACAGAATTATGTCTATTTCTGGGCAAAACGTCCAGCTTGGGCAGAAAACAACAGATGACAGCTACTACTTCTCTCGGTATAACCACTGCTGGGGCTGGGCAAGCTGGAGACGGGCGTGGCAATACTACGACCTTGAGATGAAAAATTGGCTAGACGTTCGCGCAAAGCATATTTTAAAGGATATTTTTGAGGACGATCGCGCTGCAAAATACTGGACTAAAATCTTTCAAGATACCTATGACAAGAAACATAGAACCTGGGATTATCAATGGACGCTTTCTTGCTGGTTACAAGGCGGAGTTAGTATTATCTCAAGCGTCAATATGATCTCTAATATTGGCTTTAGCCTAGATGCTACAAATACACAGACAACTGAAGCCAATAACCCCTATGCTGCCATGCCAGCAGAACCCCTAGAAATTCCTCTAAAGCACCCCCATTACATCATTAGAAACGCACGAGCAGATGCCATCACTCAAAATCAATTTTATGACACTACGTTGCCTGTCCGCATCAGAAGAAAAATTAAAAAAATGATTAATCTCTAATTAACTTTTGATTGAAGATCGAATTGAAACCTGAATCAAAGGTTAGACCCTTTCAAATAAACCTTAAGGTATAAATGAAGATTTTACATATTTCTACATCTGATTTGGATGGCGGTGCGGCTCGTGCAGCCCATCGGCTCCATCGGGCGTTAATTAATAGCAACGTTGATTCTCAAATGCTGGTACGGGCAAAATTAAGCCGCGACAAAACAGTCATTGCCCATAAACCTCTGATTGCTCAGCTTGGCTCCAAGCTGGATGAGCAAGTCTTACGTTTTTACCCCAAATCCTCTTCCGAAAATTTTTCGGCTCAGTGGTTTCCCGATTCTATTGTTTCTCAAGTTAAGCAAATTAATCCAGACATTGTTCATCTCCACTGGACTCGCAATGGCTTTTTGCAGATTGAATCTCTCCCAAAGTTTCAGAAACCCATAGTCTGGACATTGCATGACATGTGGGAGTTTACCGGAGGATGCCACTATACCCAAGAATGCGATCGCTACACCAAAAACTGTGGAGCTTGTCCGCAGCTTGACAGCCTCAAAGCTAATGATCTTTCTCGTCAGATTTGGCAGCGTAAAGCCAAAGCTTGGCGTAATCTCAACCTAACGCTCGTCACGCCCAGTCGATGGTTAGCAAAATGCGCCAGCAGTAGCCCGCTATTTGAGCAGTATCGGGTTGAGGTGATTCCCAATAGCGTAGATACACAGATCTACAAACCTATTAGTAAGGCAATGGCTCGTGAGGCGCTAAACCTACCTCAAGATAGGCAGTTGGTTTTGTTTGGAGCCGGAAGCACAACTGCCGATCCTCGCAAGGGCTTCCAGTTTCTGCTCTTGGCACTGCAACGTCTTGATGTACAACGATGGGGCAATCAGTTGGAACTTGCCATTCTTGGAGAATCTGCATCTGGTACGGCTTTACCTTTAGCCTTTGATTCGCATTATTTGGGTCGCCTAGGGGATGATATTTCTCTGGCATTAGTCTATGCCGCTGCTGATCTATTCGTTGCTCCTTCTATGCAAGATAACTTACCCAATACCGTAGTTGAAGCGCTGGCTTGCGGTACTCCTTGTCTCGCATTTGATATTGGCGGTATGCCCGACATGATCGATCATCAGCAGAACGGATATTTAGCCCAAAAATTTAATGTTGAGGACTTAGCAAGGGGCATGGAATGGATTTTAGAAGATCAGGAGAGACATGCTCAACTCTCTAGAAAAGCTCGTCAAAAAGCCACAGAAACATTTAGTCAAGAGCAGCAGGCTAGTCGTTTTGTGGATCTCTACAAAGCATTGGTTAGTTAGAGAATAACTAAAGTATTTTAATAGGCATCGCTCCAATGCGCAAAAGTTTAGCTCCTTAAGGATTTGTAAAAATTGACCTATGAAGACTAATTGTGAGGTTGTTCAATCCTCATTGCAAGCTAGTGAAAACAAGCTCGATCGCAAAATTATGCTGTTTGATCTGAAGTTTGCAGGTCATCATGCTAACTACATTCGCCATCTTGTTCGATACTGGGGAGATAATCGGATTCCAGGGCGGCTTGACATCGTTGTGTCGCCTCATTTCATTCAACGACATCAAGACGTTGTTGTGCTTGTAGAACAGTATCCACAATCTACTATCAACTTTATTCCCATTTCCACGCAAGAATCATTAAATATTGAAGCTGATAAAACTGCTTTTGAACGAGCTGTTCGCAACCTTAGAGAGTGGCGTTTACTCTGCAAATACGCTGCTTCTCTAAATGCTGACCAGTGTATGATCATGTATCTTGATACCTGTGAGTTGCCGCTAACGCTGGGTCTTAAACCTCCTTGCCCTATTTCAGGCATATACTTTCGCCCTACGTTTCACTATTCCACTTTTTCTAGCTACCGTTTTTCGATAAAAGAGAAACTACAACAATTTCGAGAACGGCTTTTTCTACATCGCACTCTCCAAAATCCTAAGCTTCATACTCTCTTTTGCTTAGATCCACTGGTTGATCAGACTATAAAACAGATTTATCCAGAGGCTAGAGCTATACCATTAGCTGATCCAGTAGAAATTCCTGACCTTAGTTCATTACAGCCTCAAACCTTACAAGAAAAACACAAAATTCACCCTGATAGAACGGTATTTTTGCTGTTTGGGTTTATAGATGAGCGAAAAGGAATCTACCAGCTTTTAGAGGCTCTAAGGAGTTTACCTTCGGAGGTTTGCCAACAGCTTTGTATTTTAGTCGTAGGGCAGGCTAATCCCAGTGAAAAGGCTGCTATTTGCACACAGATTGACTTGCTTTGTCAAACTCAGCCAGTACAAATCATCCCTCACTTCAAGTTTGTTAGTGAGGAAGAAGTGCGCACCTACTTTCAATTAACAGATATGGTGCTAGCGCTGTATCAACGCCATGTGGGCATGAGCGGTATTCTGCTTTTAGCAGCAGCAGCGGGAAAGCCTGTAATTAGCACAAACTACGGGTTGATGGGCGAACTTGTAAAGCGCTACCAACTGGGGCTAACAGTAGATTCTACAAAAACGGAAGCGATCGCTCAGGGACTCCTTCAATGCTTGAATTCGAAAGAAATGCTTTATAACCCAGAAAAAATGAAGCAATTTGCTGAAGAAAACGATTCTAAACGCTTTGCAGAAACGGTATTTCAGAACCTCTAACTTCAGTCAGGTCTTCTAATATGACAGCCGATGGGAAAAAAAATGAGAATCTCCGAATTGCGTGGTTGATGCCTTCAGCAGAGGCAGGCGCGCATTGGCAGCCAATCTGGAGTGATTTTCTCAAAATATTTCAAAATACAGTATTCTATACCACTCGCGTATGGGCAGAATTCGATCGCGAAGCCTCTTATGCTAGTGCAGTCTTTCAAGTGGGTGATTTCAACTCTATTTTGGTTGATAAGAAGGGAACAGGTTATCAACATGGGTTCTTGAGCTTACCTTTTAATATTATTTTATATCTTGCTCAATTTAGACCCCATGCAATCATTGCTAATGCTTTTTCAATGTGGTCGTTACTGGCAATTATTCTTAAACCTCTGTTTAACTGGAAAGTCATAATTCTCTATGAAGGTAGTACGCCTAGCTCAGACTTTCGAGATTCCAAAATCCGCTCTCTCACCCGGCAATTTATCTCCAATCACTCAGACACATTTATTGCTAATACAAAATCTGCAAAAGAGTATTTAAGTCAGTTTCTTAAGGTTGAGGAAGAAAAGATTATTCTTGGACCTTATCTTCTACCTGATAGACAAGCAATGACTCAAAAACATCAGGAACTTGATTTTGATTTTTCGAGTTTGAAGCACCCTATTTTTCTATTTATTGGTCAAATAATTAATAGAAAAGGCGTATACGAACTGTTGGAAGCTTGTTCAATTCTTAAGGAGAAAGGGTGCTCTGACTATACGCTCTTGATGATCGGCGAAGGATCAGAACGCGATCGCCTCGAAGCACTAACTTGCGCCAAACATCTTACAGAACAGGTCGTTTGGTTAGGACGAAAAAACTATGATCAGTTAGGCACCTATTTTCAAAAGTCCGATGTTTTTGTCTTTCCAACTTTTGAAGATACATGGGGCATGGTGTCGTTAGAGGCAATGGTTTTTGAAAAACCTATTCTCTGCTCCAAATATGCAGGCACTTCAGAATTAATGGTTGAAGGAGTCAATGGATATCTTATTGATCCGAAGGCACCTGAGGAAATTGCTGAAAAAATGCGTCTTTTCATCACTGATAAAAACTTAATTGACGAAATGGGAAAAAAATCTAAAGAAATCATTGATGGATATACGATAGATTCTGCCATGCAGACCTTCATCAAAGCGATCGCAAGAACAACATAGATTCTTTTCTATATCTTGATCTACTCCATCTACCGCAGAAATATTATCGAAGCCACAGTTTTAATCAGATAACAGCAATCAATTCACCCATCGTTAAAACATCATGAAACTCTTGCTCTCTGCCTACGCCTGTGAACCTAACCGAGGTTCTGAAGAAGGTGTAGGCTGGAACGTCGTCATGCAGGCTGCGAAACATCACGAAGTATGGGTGCTAACTCGATCGTTTTATCGATCGGCGGTTGAAGCTGAATTAAATCGTCAACAGCTTTCTAATCTTCACTTCATCTATTTCGATCCATTCAACTGGACAGCAGACTGGCGAGATACTCAAGGAGCTGTGCAATTTCATTACTATCTCTGGCAAATTCAGGCTTATTTTATCGGGCGATCGCTTCAAAAAGAGATCAAGTTCGACGTAATTCGTCATGTAACTTACGTCAAATACTGGTCTCCAAGCTTCCTTTCGTTGCTTTCAGTTCCATTTATTTGGGGGCCTGTGGGGGGAGGAGAATCCGCACCAAAACCTTTTTGGAAAGATTTTAGCCTCTATGGTCAAACCTACGAAACTTTACGAACTTGGGCACAAAGAATAGGTGAACTTGACCCGTTTACCCGGATGACAGCCCGTCGAAGTCTACTAGCTCAGGCTACCACGGACGATACAGCAAAGCGTTTAGCTTATCTGGGTGCGCAAAATATTCACCTCTGTTCTGAATCAGGTCTATCTAAAGATGAAATAGAGCGCTTAGCTCAACAACCTCTTCCCCCTAGTGCTCCTATTCGCTTTATTAGTATGGGCAGATTGCTGCATTGGAAAGCCTATCATTTATCAATCATGGCTTTTCATACTGCCAACATACCAGACGCTGAATATTGGCTGTTAGGCAATGGCTCGGAACGGAAGCGACTCGAAGCCCTTTGTGAAAAGCTAAATATTAGTTCTCAAGTTAAATTTTTTGGCAGATTACCCCGTGAAGAAACTCTAGCTCGGTTAGCACAATGTCATGTCCTTGTTCATCCCAGTTTGCATGACTCTGGAGGGTGGACTTGTCTGGAAGGAATGGCTGCTGGAAGACCTGTAATATGTCTAAATCTAGGCGGGCCTGCTATGCAGGTCACTCATGAGACTGGTATCAAGGTTCCTGCTCACAATCCAGAGCAAACTATTCAAGATCTTGCTAATGCTATGAACCGTTTAGCCCAAGATGCAGAGCTTCGTCTTCGACTTGGACAAGCAGGTCAACAGCGGGTTAAAGATGAATTTAGCTGGGATGCCATTGGTCAAGCATTTGATGAGACTTATAAACAGATAGCTAAGTTAGCAAGTTAATCTCTCTAAGCAATTTTTGCAGTTCAAGATTTTCGATCGCACAGGGCTATACCTCAAATCTAATGACGTCGATCTACCGCAAATCTATACAGCTTCTACGGGTTCCAGGCTTATGCTCCATATGCATAAGCCAATACATAACTATTCAGAAAGACAAAGGAGAAAATAATAGTGGATTCTACGAAAAATTTTCAAGAAAAAAGCTATGAGCAACATGCTGGACATTTTCAAGAATATAGCCAAGAGGGTGAGAAGGCAGCACATGCAAAGACCTGGTTTGCCAAAGATACCGTCGATGCGTGGCGACATCAGCGAATGTACCAAACCATTGACCCAATTTTGACAACAGAGCCAAGGGCTAAGTGGCTAACTGTAGGCGATGGCAGATATGGTAATGATGCTAAATATATTTTAGATAAAGGCTGTGATGCTCTAGCATCTGATATATCAGATACTTTGCTAAAAGAAGCAAAAGAAGCTGGGTATATTTCTGAATACAAGCAGGAAAATGCTGAAGCTTTATCGTTTAATGAATCTGACTTTGACTATGCTTTTTGTAAAGAGGCTTATCATCATTTTCCCAGACCCGCACTTGCGCTTTACGAGATGCTGAGAGTGGCGAGCAAAGGAGTTGTATTAATTGAGCCAAATGATTTCTATGTGAACAGTAAAATCTCTGAAATTCTCTTCAGAAACTTAAGGATTTCAATCAAATGGCTGCTTCGGAGAAAAGAAAATAAACATGATTTTGAAGAATCTGGTAACTATGTATACAGTATTTCAAGAAGAGAAATAGAAAAAATTGCTCTAGGCTTAAATTACAGAGTGGTGGCCTTCAAAGGAATTCATGATATGTATTTTGAAGGCGTTGAGTATGAAAAGCTTTTAGATAATGGTCCTCTACAAAAAAAAGTAAGAAAAGCAATTAAATTCAAAGATTTGCTTTGTAGGCTCGGCTTCACAGATTATGGATTAATCACGGCTATTATTTTTAAACAAGAACCGTCCCAAGTGCTAATCCAGCGTTTGACTCAAGAGGGGTACGAAATTATCAATCTCCCAGATAATCCATATATTTCTGCTTGATTGGTAAATAGGCTTAATTTACTTAGGTTCATTCAAATTTCGGCGTTGCAGAATGGATGTACAAATTCATACATCCATTCTGCAACGCCTGCCTTCTTCCAAAATCTCTATCGAAATGGCAAAAGTCCTGATTTTAGGAGGTACAGGTGACGCAATTGAGCTAGCTGCCCAAGCCTCAAAAATTCCTGAAATTGAGGTGATTACGTCTTTAGCAGGGCGAACTCTCCATCCGATCGCCCCTCCAGGAGATTATCGTGTTGGCGGGTTTGGTGGGTCTGCTGGATTGGCGACCTACCTACAGGATCAATCTATTGATCTCTTGATTGATGCCACTCACCCCTTTGCAGCGCACATCTCCTGGAACGCTGAAGCCGCAGCAAGTGAAGTTGGTATTCCGTATCTAATGCTGGTACGTCCGATTTGGGAAAAGATGGAAGGCGATCGCTGGATTGAGGTCGAGAGTGTGGAAGCGGCGGCTGAGGCAATTCCCGCAGAGGCAAGGCGAGTATTCTTGACGATCGGAAGACAGCAGCTTGCGCCGTTTTCACAGTTCAACCCGCAGCTCAATATTTGGTTTTTGATGCGATCGATTGATCCGCCTGAGCCTCCCATTCCCCAGGGCAAAATACTGCTCGATCGCGGGCCTTTTCACTTGGAGCAGGAAAGAGAATTGTTGCAGGAGTATGCCATTGATGCCATCGTCAGCAAGAACAGTGGCGGTGATGCCACATATGCCAAAGTCAGGGCTGCCCGTGAGCTAGAAATCCCGATCGTCATGGTGCAGCGTCCCGCCATGCCCCCAGGAGAGCAGGTTTCAAATGTAGCGGCTGCCCTAGCATGGATTGAACAAGTGGTGGTCTCGTAAATCAAGAGGGTTTCATCACAGTCCACTGGGTGACTGTTGCCAGCGATCGCCAGCCCAAAAACTTGCCGACTGGCTCTGCTCGCTGAATGCCGATGCGGATGAATTCTCCACCCTGCTTTTCATGCCATTCAAACAGAGTTCGTTCTCCTTCTAGCGTCACGACATTGGCAACCAATCGCCCACCCGGTTTTAGAGCGTTCCAACAGGTTTCTAGCAGTCCTGGATGGGTGATGCCGCCGCCGATGAAGATGGCATCGGGAATAGGCAGGTTCTGAAGAGCATTCGGGGCGGTTCCTTCAACAATTTGCAGGTTAGGTGTGCCCAGTGCTGCTGCATTGTCGGCAATGTACTGCGTCCGGGATTTCTCGATGGCAATCGCCCGACAGCGGGGATGGCTACGCATCCATTCAATGGCGATCGAGCCGCAGCCTGCGCCCACATCCCACATTAGCTCTCCTGGCAGAGGAGCCAAGGCTGACAAGGTGACGGCACGAACTTCGCGTTTGGTGATCTGCCCGTCGTGGTGATACGCTGCATCGGGAAGTCCTGGAAGACGCGATAGTGCGCTATCGGAGATACACTCCACGGCGATCGTATTGAGGTCAGCTAGATTGCTTTCTGTCCAAGTGGCGGCAATACCCGTGATCTGTCGCTCATGCGCTCCGCCTAGGCGTTCCAATACAGTGGTACGACTGTCGCCGAAGCCTCGTTGAGTGAGAAATTCTGCGACGATCGCCGGAGTATGTTTGCCTTCACTCAAAATCAGGAGTTTTGCCTGGGGATAGAGGTAGGTCGATAGCAGCGCCAACGGACGGCTGCACAGGCTCAGGGTTTCTATTTCAGAGCGCGACCAGCCCAAGCGGGCACAGGCAAGGCTGAAGGCGGAAGGAGCGGGAATGATTGTGATTTCAGCGATCGGCACTTGCCGGGTCAATGTCACGCCAATGCCATAGCACATCGGATCGCCACTTGCCAAAACGCAGACGGGCTGACCGCGTTGCCGCACAATTTCATCCACAGAGCGGCTAATCGGAACTGCCCAAATCAGGCGATGCCGATCGTCGTCGGGCAGCATTGCCAGATGGCGATCGCCTCCCACTAGAATCTCAGCGCCATCCACGAGCGATCGAGCGATCGGGCTTAATCCAGGCAGCCCATCTTCGCCAATGCCCACGATCGATAGCCATTTCTGAGCCATACCATTATCTAAGCCCATCTCTAAGCTCATGTTTAAGAAAAACTCGCCGTCTAGCATTTTCACTACCTGACCATGCTAAGTTAGTCAAGCTTGGGGTTGGGAAAGTCCGGTGCGATTCCGGTACTGTGCCGCAACTGTAATGGGCTACTCATGAGCGAAGTCATGGGCTAAGCTCCAGTCAGAATGCCGACTCTGGTGGTGTCGTAAGGATGCCGCCACATATGCTGATTTTCTACCTATTTCCCTGCGTCGCACGGGGAAGGAGTTGATGTTGACTGAAACTGCTTGTCCTGGCTTATTTTACGCCACGCCTTCTCAAGACGGAGTCTTGTCTCGCATTCGTATTCCGGGCGGTATTCTGGCGGCGCGGCACTGCGAAGCGATCGCATCTTTAGCCAGTCGCTACGGCGCTGTTCAAATTACCAATCGGGCTAATCTACAAATTCGATCGGCTGAGGCTTTGTCGAGAGACACATTGGCGCATCTTCAGGAAGCAGGTTTAGCTGCTGCCCAAGAGACTGATCACTTGCGCAATATCATGGCTAGCCCAACGGCAGGAATTGATGCTCAAGCGCTGATCGATACTCGCCCTTGGGTCGCGCAGTGGGATCGTTATTTGAGCTTTCATCCTGAGCTGGCTGGGCTTTCAGCGAAGTTTAGCGTCTGCTTTGATGGCGGTGAAGCGGTTTCGGTGCGCGATCGCCCCAATGATATTAGCTTGGTGGCGGTGAAGCGGGATGAGGCAGTCTATTTTCGGCTGCACTTGAGCTTGGGCGATCGAGGAGAGCCGCCTCAGGATGTCGGGATTTTGCTAGAGCCAGAGGAGAGTTTATCTGCGCTGGCGACATTATCGGCTTTGTACCTGGATTACACGGTGCGGCAGGCTCCTCAACGCGATCCCGATCTCCATAGGCGCAGTCTCAAACCTCGCTTTAGAGAATTTCTGAGAAACTGGGGCATTACGGCCGTACTTCAGGCGTTGGAAAAACAAGTAGTCAATTATTCAAGCCCTTCGGCTCCACGTCCAAATCCCTTCAGAGTTGATAGATTTGGGGAGCTTGATAGCCTTCGTTCAGCTAAACATCTGGGTACCCATTCTCAACAGCAGCCGGGGCTTTTCTACAGGGGCATTGCGCTTCCTCTGGGGAGACTAGAAGCTGATCAACTCCAGGGATTGAGCGTTCTGGCAGCTCAGTACGGCGATGGCACCCTGCGACTTACGCCCTGGCAAAATCTGCTGATTCCCAATATTCCTGAATCGCAGATTGGGGCAGTGCAGGAAAGTCTGGAGGCTTTGGGATTATCTGGAGCGGCAACTCATCCTTGGGGAGCGATCGTTGCCTGTGTAGGCAGCAGGGGCTGTAAATTTTCGGCGACTGATACCCAAAGCCATGCCTTAGCGCTGGCAGAATACTTAGAGCGACGGGTAAAGCTCGATCGTTCCTTTAATGTTCACTTCAGCGGCTGTGAAAAATCTTGCGCTCAGCATCACGCGGCTGATGTGACGTTGGTGGGAGTGGCAGGTGCGATCGAAGCTTATGTCCTGTATGTTGGGAGTCGGAATTTAACATTGGGACGAGAACTCTATCGAGAATGCTCTCTTGAACAGTTGTTTCATTTAATTGAACGAATGCTGAGACTTTATCAGGATCGGCGGGTTGATGCTACGGAGACTTTTGTGGAATTTGTCGATCGATATAGCATTAATCAACTTAAGCAATTGCTGGGAGACAGCCAACAGCCTTGGGGGTCTCCCCCAAACCCCCGGCAGGGGACGGGTGCGTCCCCCACACCCCCTCCACACGAGAGGCTGGATGAGTTGGAGAGGTCGCGTTGCATCGGTGGGAGGATAGGGCGTTAATGTCTGAGCCTACGATGCCTGAGTTTACAATGCCTGAGCCTACGATGCTTGACTATATTCGGGATGGGAGCGAGATTTACCGTCGTTCTTTTTCGATCATTCGATCGGAGGTGAATTTGGCGGCGCTGCCGTCTGATTTGGAGTCTGTGGTGGTGCGGTTGATTCATGCTTGTGGCATGACGGATATTGTGGATGATTTAGCTTATTCGCCGGGTGCGGGTGCGATCGGTCGGTCGGCTCTGGCGGAGGGGGCGATGGTTTTGTGTGATGCGCAGATGGTTGCAAATGGAGTGACCCGTAAGCGGTTGCCTGCCAATAACGCGGTAATTTGTACGCTGAATGAGGCGGAGGTTCCGGCGATCGCTCAAAAAATTCAGAACACGCGATCGGCGGCGGCACTAGAGCTATGGCGAGGGCAGTTGGCAGGGGCGGTGGTGGCGATCGGCAATGCTCCAACGGCTCTGTTTCGGCTGCTGGAATTGCTGGATGAAGGGGTGCCTAAACCTGCGCTGATCCTGGGATTTCCGGTGGGATTTGTGGGTGCGGCGGAGTCTAAGGCGGCTCTGGCAGAGAATAGCCGGGGCGTCCCTTTTCTAACGATTCATGGGCGGCGGGGCGGTAGCGCCATGGCGGCAGCGGCTGTGAACGCTTTGGCAATGGAGGAAGAATAATGTTGCAGGGTCGCCTTTATGGAATTGGGGTAGGGCCGGGAGATCCGGAGCTTTTGACTCTCAAAGCGTTGCGAATCCTACAGTCTGTTCCTGTGGTTGCGTATCAATCTGCTGAGGATCGAGACAGCGTAGCGCGATCGATCGTGGCATCCTATCTACCAGGTCATCAGACTGAGGTGCGGTTTCACTTTCCGCGTGCCGATGATCCTCAGGCAGCACAGCCGTTGTATGCTCAAGCGATCGCTCCCATTGCTGAACATCTGTCTGCTGGGCGAGATGTGGCGGTGCTATGTGAGGGCGATCCGCTATTCTATGGATCGTTTATGTATTTGTTCACTCGATTGTCTGCAAAATTTCAAACTGAGGTGGTTCCAGGTGTCTCTTCTCCGATGGCCTGTGCTTCTGCTTTAGGAGTGCCTTTGAGTTACAGAAATGATATCTTTAGCGTACTTTCAGCTGCGCTGCCTACAGATGTTTTGGCAACGCAGCTGTTGAACGCGGATGCGGTCGCCATTATTAAGCTGCGACGACATTTTGAGAAGGTGCGATCGGTTCTCCAACAGCTTAGTCTGGTATCTCGCGCTCAGTATATTGAGCGGGCAACCATGAGTGACCAACAGATTGTGCCGATTGAGCAGGTTGATGCCAGTAACGTACCCTACTTCTCTATGATTTTGGTGCCGAGTAAAGCGCACTTATGACCGACTTAGCTATGACCGATCTACAGAGAAAAAAGGTTGCGATCGTCGTCTTGGGGCAAAACAGCGTATCCCTGGCACGTCAATTAATGCAGGTTCTCCCAGGGTCTCAACTCTACGGTCTGTCTACCCGTACGACTGAAGTAGATGTCAGCTTTAGTGATTTTGGCGAAACCCTGCGGGAATTATTTGCTGAAGGTAAGGCAATTATCGGCGTATGCGCTGCCGGAATTTTGATTCGGACGCTTGCCCCATTGCTGAGTGATAAACGCGCTGAGCCTCCCGTGCTGGCGATCGCAGAAGATGGCAGCGCAGTGGTTCCCCTGTTGGGCGGGCTGAACGGCGCGAACGATCTGGCTCGGCAAGTCGCTGCGGCACTGGGCATTAGCCCTGCTATCACCACCACAGGCGATCTGCGGTTCCGTGCCGCTCTTCTGTCTCCCCCTACTGGATATCGGTTAGCCAACTCTGACGATCAGACAAAGACTTTTCTCGCAGATCTGCTGGCGGGTGAGTCTGTAAAAATTGAAGGCTCTGCGCCTTGGCTCAGTCTTGACCGACTGCCTATCTCTGACGGTGCGGCACGAACAATTCAAGTGACTGAACGATCGATCCCCCCCACGCCCGATCGCCTGGTCTATCACCCGGCAACGATCGCGATCGCCCTCAGCCTTCTTGAAGCAGATCCACAAGAAATCGTTTTGTCCATACAGCAACAGTTGGCAGCAGAAGATCTAGCTCTTGCCTCGATCGCGGGCGTTTTTGCGGAAGTTGCTGAAGCCAATCATCCGGCAGTTCAAGCGATCGCCCAAGCTTTCAACGTTCCCGCTCGATTCTTTACGCCGACTCATCTCGCAGCAGCGCTTGCTCAGCATCAAAATTCGCATCAAAATTCTAAGTACAACTCTGCGGCAGCGATCGCCTTGACGGCAGTTGGTGCGGCTGGGACATTGCTGGCTTGCGATAGACATTCTGCGATCGCCGTTGCGCCTCAACCCCTTAATCCTGATGCCATCGGACAGCCCCAGGGAAAACTCACCATTATTGGCACAGGTCCTGGAGGCGAACAGTGGATGTCTCCAGAGGTCAAAGCAATTCTCGAATCGGCAACAGACCTGGTGGGCTACAGTACCTATCTGAATCTGATTGGCGATTTGGGCAAGGGCAGGCGGCATGAGTCTGATAATCGGGAAGAACTGGCACGAGCCAGAATGGCGCTCGATTTGGCGACAGAGGGGCGATCGGTCGTCATCGTTTCTTCGGGAGATCCCGGTATTTACGCGATGGCATCGGCAGTATTTGAAGTTATCGATCGCGAGGCAAATCCCAACTGGAACAGCATTGCGCTCCATGTGGCTCCCGGCATTTCGGCGATGCAGGCAGCAGCAGCAGCGATCGGCGCTCCCTTGGGGCACGACTTTTGCGCCATTTCCCTGTCGGATATTCTCAAGCCTTGGTCAATTATTGCCCAACGGATTGAGGCTGCGGCGGCGGCAGATTTTGCCATCGCCTTCTACAATCCGGTCTCCAAGCAGCGCACCTGGCAGTTGGCAGAAGCTCAGCAGATTTTGCTAAGGTGGCGATCGCCCCAAACGCCTGTCATCTTGGCGCGTAACCTTGGTCGTCCTGGTCAGAGCGTTCAAGTCATTTTCCTCGATCAACTCACCCCTGCCCATGCCGATATGCGAACGGTAATTCTCATCGGCTCTAGCCAAACCCGCATTGTCGATCGCAGTTCTGGCGGCACTTGGGTCTATACCCCCCGAAACTATGAATCTGTTGTTAAGATTCTCTAGACTCAGGAATGAGCGATCGACCCCGGCTTCGGGTTCTCTAGTAACAAGGCACATCTCCCTTGCCTGGGCGACCCTTAACCTTCTGGCAAGCAACTCCCACAAGATTTATGGCTTCGGGTTTGAAACCATCCACATTGGAACTACTGAAGCGCTTCAATCGAGCCTTCCCTCAATTCTATGAGCAATTTGTGAGCAGCGAGATTCAGCTACAGAACCTGAGGCTTGCCTATCAGCTCTACAAAAGTCGTCAAGCCGTGATTGAACTTGCCTCTGAGGGCACCAAAAGCGCGCTCCATTTTGCCTATCGCAATCAATCTTTTTTGCTCAGCGATATTTTTGGAGTCTTAGCAGCCTATGGTCTGACTATTCACAGCCTCAGCCTCTACGGGCAGATTTATCCGCCCATGCTGGTTTTTGTCAAGCTTGTCGTTTCTAGAGGCGGCAAAGCTCTAACAGACAAAACGGCTGAAAACGTTTGCCGAGCTGTACGAGAGGCGCTAGCCGGACGCTTTGAAGTCGAAGAAATGCTGGCAGTCGAGTTCAACCTAGATGCAGGCTTAGAGCAAGTAGAAACTGAATTTTATGTCGATCCTGTGTTTCACCTGCCCGCCCTGCTGATTGAAGCAGACAACCAGCCTGGATTGTTCTACAAAGTGATGTATGCCATTTGGCAGGAAGACTTGCTGGTCGTCAATGCCAATCTGCTGGTCTGGCGAGGACGAACTCGGCTGATTTTGTATTTGCTAGGCCCCAACGAAAGCTTGATTCCAGAATATCTGGGACAAAAAATTGCGGAAGGCATGAGGCAAAGACTTCTAGGTCGAAGGTTTTAGCGATCGCCCTCACAAATCTATCTAACGATCTCAAACTCGACGACAGAGGCTGGCGAGGCAAAGACTGACTGAAAGAGAATACTTAAACGCCAGCCTCTGTTCACCAGAGCGCGTAGTTAGGCACCAGAACCGGACAATGGAATTGCATAGACTTCCATGGCTTGAATCAAGCCATGTTCAAGGGTGAAACGGTGACTAACATGCTCATCGGCAAGTACGGCTCCGGTCAGATCGCGCACGACCTGATGCACCTCAACCAAGACTTGCCCAGCATCCTCTAGGTGAAAGGCGATCGGCTCAACGTGAGGGTTAATCTCGCTCCATTGCTCCGTCCAGTAAGCGCGGACTTCTTCAGACCCACGGACAAAACCGCCTTTGAACGCTTTCGGCCAAGCTACATTGGGAGTCATGAGGGCAAGAGCAGCGTCAATATCGCGCGCGTTGAAAGCCGCGTACGCTGCGCGTAGCAACTTGATTTCGGGTGCAGATTGATTTGCCATAAGAGGTAGATGAAAGGGATAGGACTGTGCTTAACACAAAACCTTAGTGAGGCAGACTAGAGAAAATTTGATCGATAATCTGCTGAGTTTTAGCATCTAGCTTTATCCAGTCAACGTCTCCGCTCTCGTCAATTAAACTCGTATCTACCTCTACCTTGAGATTGACATCCATCGCATTCAGCACTGGGCTGTAGTTACGAAAGCAAATCTGGTAGCAGAGCTGCCAAATATCTACCGTGATTTGGCGATCGCCCTGCTGCAAGCAAAGCAAATATCCAGGGTGCGAACTCGGCAACTGCGCCAAAGCTGCTTCAATGTCATCGACTTGCTCAGGCAGGGCGGTTGCAAGCTGGTCTTGAAGCTGAGTGACGATCGCTTGGGTCGCTTCTGGCACATCTTCTGCCCAGACCGCCACCTCATGATAGGTTCCCTTCCAGGCAGACTGCTCCAACCGCTTGCCGATATTGTCAACTACTCGGATGAAGATAGGCTGCATCAGCAAGTCCGCCTGCTGCCATGCCAAGGTCGTTGCAAATTTAGGCATAGGTTACGCTCAGGCTTCCTTTAATACAGCTTCCTCTAATACATATCGTCACTCTCACCGCCACCCTGTCCGCCTTCATTGTCTCGCTTAGAACCTAAAAGCTCAAGGCGATCGACTCGAATCACGGGCTTAGAGCGAGCCATCCCTGTGCCCCGATCTTGCCAATGCTCCAATTTCAGCGCACCCGTTACGCCAATTAGGCTGCCTTTACGCACATAATTAGCCGCGACTTCTGCCGTTTTACCCCAGATCTCTAGGCTAAACCAGTCTGGCTCTTCACTGTTCTTTCGGCGGCGATCGACTGCCAGCGTCAGATTGCAAACAACACTACCCGACTCAAAATACCTAACTTCTGGATCGCGTCCTGCACGACCCACCAGTGTGACCAAATTTAAGCTCATTATTTCCTCCAACGTTTTAGCTACAGCTCACCGAGATTGAAGACTTGAATATTGTAATAACAGTACAATTGTATTCACACTTTAATCTTAGCTATTCTAGCGAACTCTGGGCAAATCTTTGACGGCAGCAGACAATTATAATCTGGCAGCTTGAGTTTTACCATTTAGGCTCCCAGCATAAAAATGTCTCTCGACGTCTCTATATGAATTAACTCTATATGAACTGACATAGTGCAAAGGCTGACATAGTGTAAGTGTAAAGGCTGACATATATAATGTCTCTGTATGAAAATGATCGGAAATTTGATCATTTCGCTAAGCGTTTTGCTGATAGTCCACAGATAAACTGCAAACAGCCTATCCTTCGTCATGTCGCTACAAATTAGAGGATTTATAAACCTTCTAACAAGATTTTTAGACTAGCTATCATCAGCATCCAAAAATTCTCTTAGAGTTTAAGACCTGATAGCCTATATTATTTTGAAGCTATACAGCTTGCGCGTCCCACAGGGCAGTTGCAGGGGTTTCAGCATGACTCAAGTCAAAATTTGTCGATTGCACCTTCGTATTCTGCGAAGTTTTACACTTGCTGCTACGATGAGTTGAACTGCGTGGAGTAATTTATCTAAAGCAGTGATTGAGACAGGGCGATCGGATCGCATCAGGGCACCTGGATAATACTTAAGATGGCTAAGCAGAAACCAGGTAAAAAAAGCAGTTGAGTCGCTTTTCTGACTTCGGCTAGACTCTATGTTGAAAACGTAATAGAATTCTTGGGTGTAATTCGCCATCGTGTGGTTCGTAAATTAAAGCATTGATTTTGGGGGCTTAGAAAGCTAGTGGGTTTCCGTAATCGCTTTTCACTCTCGCGTGACATGGGTATCGATCTGGGTACTGCCAACACGCTGGTCTATGTATCCGGTAGGGGCATTGTGCTTCAAGAGCCTTCTGTGGTTGCCATGGATCAGGAAAATAAGGTGCCCCTGGCCGTTGGGGAAGATGCCAAAAAAATGCTGGGACGTACCCCCGGTAATGTGGTTGCCCTGCGACCTCTACGAGATGGCGTAATTGCTGATTTTGATACGGCTGAGCTAATGCTGAAGCATTTCATCCGACGGGTGAATGAAGGCAGAACGCTGGTTTCCCCTCGAATTGTCATCGGCATTCCCAGTGGCGTAACTGGCGTTGAGCGACGGGCGGTCATGGAAGCAGCCTCGCAAGCTGGAGCGCGGGACGTTTACTTGATCGATGAACCTGTAGCAGCAGCAATTGGCGCAGGCTTGCCTGTTGCCGAACCCACTGGAAACATGATTATCGACATCGGCGGCGGCACGACAGAAGTGGCTGTTTTGAGCTTGCAGGGCACGGTGCTGAGTGAATCGGTCAGAGTGGCAGGAGATGAGCTGAGTGAGGCAATTCTCAACTACATGAAGAAGGTGCACAACCTGGTCATTGGGGAGCGCACGGCTGAAGAAATCAAGATCATGATCGGCTCTGCCTACCCGATGGATGACGATAGTGAGCTGGTCATGGATGTTCGGGGTCTGCATCTGCTGTCAGGTTTGCCCCGCACAGTGATGGTGAAAGGTCCTGAAATTCGGGAGGCAATGGCTGAGCCTTTAACGGTAATCATTGAAGCAGTTAAGCGCACTCTAGAGAGAACTCCGCCAGAGCTGGCTGCCGATATTATCGATCGCGGCATTATGCTAGCGGGTGGTGGTGCCTTGCTCAAGGGCTTAGATACTCTGATTAGCCATGAGACGGGCATTGTCGTCCATGTGGCGGCTGATCCCCTGAGCTGTGTGGTGCTGGGAACTGGAAGGGTTTTAGAGAACTTCAAGCAGCTTGAGCGTGTCTTCAGCGGTCGTTCTCGAAACTTCTAGGCAATGCTCTTTGAATTAATCCTTTCTAAGCAGGATGTTTTTGAGTAAGGTGCTTCTGAGCAGGGTGCTTTCTGGACTAAGGATCGTAGGCGAGAAACCGTAGGCTAAATGTATACGCTGCGTCGTTGGTGGGATCGAAATGGAATTCGGCTGGGGCTAGTTGTCGCAGTGGTTATTTGTTCTTGGGCAGTTCGTCAAACTCAAGGTGCAGCGATCTTTGAGCTTTATCAGTTGTTGGCTCGTCCTTTCACTGGCTTGCCCACATCCGCCGAGCAGACGATCGATCCACGCACCCTAGAGCTAGAGCAGCGCATTGCAGAACTGCAAAGCCAAAACCAGCAGCTTCAGGAGCTAGTGGGTTATACCGCGAAACAGCCCAGCAACGGTATAGCAGCTCCCGTGATTGGTCGCAGTCCAGATCATTGGTGGCAGCAGACAATTTTAGGACGGGGTAAGAAAGATGGTATTCAGGTGGGATCGATCGCCACTAGCGGTGGCATTGTCGGTCGCATCACTGAAGTCACTGATCATAGCAGTCGAGTTTTGCTGATTAGCGATCCCACGAGTCAAGTCGGTGTAACCATTACGCGATCGCGCTACATGGGCTACGTGCGGGGACAAGGGGCCAATCGAGTGATCATGGAGTTTTTTGACAAGGTTCCTGATGTCCGACCGGGTGATGTAGTGACAACCTCCTCCATCAGCCGACGGTTTCCACCTGGACTGCCAATAGGCACCGTGGAATCTGTTAATCTCAACAAAAGTCCAGCTCCAGAGGCAGTCATTGAGCTATCGGCTCCCATCAGCCATCTAGAGTGGGTGATGGTTTATTCCACGCCTCAAGCAGCGGCTGATCCCAGCAATCTGAGTGCAGAAGATGATTTGCAAGATACCAATGCTTTATCTGAGCCGTCAGTGCCCCAGAGCGACGACTCGAATCAGCCCAGGGGTAATGGCTTTTGATCGATCTTCATGCCTTACATCCTACGACTCGACGGCTGCTAGATTGTTGTGTGACGGCTGCTTCAGTGCTGTTTTGTCTGCTCCTATTGCCCACGCGGCTTCCGGGTATGGAGTTACTGTCCTCCAATCCTAACTGGCTACTCATTTGGGTGGTGGCTTGGAGTGTCAAACGCACGCTGTTTCAAGGAGCGCTTGCGGGTCTGGCTCTGGGGCTGATTCAAGACGGCATGACTTCACCCAACCCAACTCATGCCTTTAGTCTGGCGATCGTCGGTCTTCTGACTGCCCGTATCCAAAAGCCGCGCTATGTGAAAGAAGATTTTATTTCGATCGCTCTGATTGTCTTTGGGATGGCGGTTTTGGCAGAAACAATCATTGCCATTCAGTTCAGCTTAGGCACTCTAGGAGCAGAGTCCGGAGATGGTCAGCGTACGCTATCCGAGATCTGGATCTACCATCAGCAAATCGCCCTCAGCTCTGCGATTCTCAGCAGCCTTTGGGCACCTGTGGTCTATTATCCGCTTAACCATTGGTGGGAGCGGATTCAAATATCTGAACAGACTTAAGAACTGGCGGTAACATGAGCAGTCGCCGCTAGACCGCGCTCATTCAATACGTTTGAAGGAGTCTGACATCTGGTGAATGGGCATTTGGCTGACCAGGTAGTGAGAAGCCGACAGCAGATCGGCATGGATGCGAGTAGGCTCAAACCGCTGTAGATAGGCTTGACTACGAATCCCGCAGGTGAGGGCGATCGTGGGTATTCCCATCGTCTGACCTGCCAAAATATCGGCTTCTGTATCGCCGATCATCCAGGCAGAAATAGGGGAAGTGTGAGGACAAGCTGCGATCGCATTTGCCAAAAGCTGCGTTTTTTGCTCTGCTAGGTTTGTATAGGCGGCGTTTTGATCATGCGTGCCCCAAATTTGGTTAAATAGATGCTCTATGCCATAGCTGCGGAGAATTTGGGTTGCCTGTTCTTGACAGCGAAGTGTCACCAGCACTAAACGAACGCCTTGAGCATGGAGAAGAGCCAGCGCCCACTTGACGCCTTGCTGAAGCTGATCCTGATGCAGCAGACCCGGCTGATTAACAATCTCGCTAACTTGCCGCAAAAACGCATCTATTTGATCACCCTGCAACCCCGATCGCATGGCGATTTCTCGGTCGGGCATCCGCTCCTGCTTCATGCTCCAAAACTGCTCTTTGGTCAAATAATTGAGATGAAGAGTTTTCTGAGTTCCAGCGTCTTGCCTGTAGTGCGCCTCGATGGTCGTCAGACTCGACTGGTAGGTGTGGTAATAGCGATCGGACACATCTACAATGGGACCATCAAAATCACAGAAAACCGTCAGATTCTCAAAAAATTGAGCGTCAAGCGAATAAGGATACATGTAGCGTAAGTTGTGCTCGAAGGCGGCAAGCTGTGCCATAAATCTTTTGTGTAGACTCGAAAACTCAGAGTTGTGCGAAATATTTCTTCACGTTAACAGCTGATTTCATAAGTCGTCAACAAGTTCTGAGTTTATAAGATTAGAAAATATTATGATACGAATATTGATTTCAGAGCGACTGGTGTTTCTACTTCAATGTTAACAGTTGAGTTAAAAACAGTTATCGACCTAATTTGTGTTTGCCGATCCTATCCTGTCAGCCAACTCTAAAATGCCCAGATTGAGCAATGCCGTTCAATGCTGTTCAATGCCGTTCAATAATGCTTAACCCCGCTTAGCAAATAGTCCAGTGCTGCGTAGCAAGTCTAAGAACGCGAAGACTGCTGGTGGATGCAGTACGTTTGCTATAACGGCAGCTCCGATCACTCGCTCTAACCTGACGGGAAGCGATCGCACCACCACACCGTTAGGAATGGGTAAAGCAGCTAATCTGGGTAAAATAGCTGCTCCCAAACCCTGAGCCACCATGCTGACGATCGTCGAATCTTCCTTAATTTCATAGGCAACTTTCAGCGATTGCTGCGTCTGCGCCCAGTGATTACGCACTGCTGAAGTGCATTCTGCGTAGTTGTACAAAATAAACGAGTATGCCGACAGCATTTTCCAGGTCAGCGCTTCCGGCGGCTGGTGCGGCTGAGGTAGCAGCACCACAAATTCATCACGGGCAATTTCCCAGGTTTCAAATTCCTCCGACGATCGCGGCAGCGGCACTAGCCCAATATCCACCCTGCCTTCTCGCAACGCCTGCTCAATGCCGATCGGATCATCTTCGGTCAGCGTTACCTCGATACTGGGAAACCGCTGGGAAAATTTGGCAATCATTGGCGGTAGCAAATGCGTCGCCGCACTGCGGAAAGATGCAATGCGCACCCGCCCGCCTTCTAATCCTTTAACCAAATTGATCTCGTATTCGATATTTTCACGAGATTGCAAAATGTCACGAGCATGATGTAGCACCCGCTCACCGACCAATGTAGGATGTGCCCCAAAGCGTCCCCGCGTCAGCAAAGATACGCCAAGCTCATCTTCTAGAGCCGCGATCGCCCGACTCACTGCCGCCTGAGACGTATCTAGCTTCAAAGCCGCCATCGAAAAGCTGCCCTGCTCAACGACCATCAGTAGAATCCGTAAATGGCTAATATTCATTGACACATCGATGCACTTTCTGAATAGATGCCCAACGCCGCTGGTTTTGATCTTGTAAAAATGCTGAGGTTAACTAGAGTTAACAGCAGTTAAATTATCTACACATTTGTGAGTTGAGTTTGCGACTTGCATTTGAACAAGTCTTTAGACTTCTCTCGCAATAGGAGCGATCGCCATGTTTGAACTTATTCCTTACCAAAAATTCCGAGACACGCCCAGCGTCCGTTTTTTTGACATCACCATCTCTGATTCCAACGCCCGCGATTTGGTTTTTCATGAAGGTCCCGCCGTCAGCCCCAACAATAGCCCAGAAGGCTACTGGCAGTTCTATCTTCACCCCAATCAGCAAGACAATCTGCTGGCGCTGTCGGGCGGACGGACATTCTACCTGGTCAACTTTTCCTGGGATTGTCCGTTTCATATCGTTCGGCTAGAAGCCAATGGCGACATTCTGAGACTGCCTCCCGGTACCTTTCACCGATCGGTGTCTGATCCAGAAGGCTCACTGGTGCTAAACCAGGCGGTTCGCACGGCAACAGCCACCGTGGAAAGCGAGTTTCGAGTCTACAACAGTGGCGACATTCCTCGGTTACTGCAAGCCACTTCCAAAGCTGCACAGCCGCCAAAGCTGCATCAGTTTAATTTCAGCAATGCGAGGGCGGCTTAAGTTTACTTGAAGTCCTGCCTTGCGTAAGGTATTTTCTGAAAACTTGGCACAGCGGAGTTTTCAGAAAATACCCTATGGCGACACCTTGTTCTCTTCAGCTCTTGATTCGGCATTGCTTAACCTGGGTATGAAATTAGCAACGCTCTTGATTCTTTTTAGCTCTTTGCTCTCTTCAACTCATAGATATTCCAGAAGGTGCCCTTGAGCAGAGAGGGCTTCACGCCCTGAATATCATTTCGGACTGCCACCATGGATAGAGAGTTGACCAAGTTAATGAAGGGCAGGTTTTCCTGAGCCAAAATTTGGGTTTGGGCATAGATTTCCTTGCGCTTGGTTTCATCTAAGGTCTGTGCCCCCTCTGCGTAAAGCTGAGCCATCCTAGCTTCCCAATCGGCAATGACTCTCCCTTCAATCGGCTCTTTGTCAGGCGAGGGAGATTGGTTGAACATATGCAGCCTGCCGTCTAACTGCCAGACATTTGTGCCGCCATTGGGATCAAAATCGGGATCAGAGAAACCCAGGCGGATACATTCCCAATCTAGCGATTGGCTGGTCTTATCCAAAAGGACGTTAAACGTCACAAGTTGCAGGTCGAGCTGAATACCAATTCGCTCCAGATCTCGCTGAAGCTGTGCCTCTAATTGGTTGTTGCCGCTGCCACCCGCCACAGAGAGTAGCGTAAACCGAACGCGATTGCCATCAGCGTCGAAGAGTTGTCCCTGATTGTCGTATTTGAATCCTGCATCCAAAAGCAGCTTTTTCGATTTCTCAGGGTCAAAATCGTAAACCCTGATTCGACCGCTTTCAGCAGGCAGATGGTAAGGGTTGGGAACCGAAATGCTTGAATTAAGCGGCTCTCCCAAGCCCCGATAGAGATTATTGATCATGGTGCGGCGATCGATCGCGTAGGCAACCGCCTGTCGAAACGCCAGGGTGTTAAACCAGCGAGACTTAACGGGATCAACTAGCGGCTTACCGTTGCGCTTGCCCTGATTTTGGTTAAACGTAATAAACGAGGCTCCTCCTGAAGCGCCAGAGTTAATGATGGTAAACTTCCCGCGCTTTTCCTCTTTCTTCAGCAGCGAAAAAGTTGCTGCGCCCACGCCTGCCACGTCTAAGTCGCCCGATCGAAACTGCATCAGGCTTGCCTCTCCTGAATCGACGATCGACCAAATCAGCCGCTCAATATAGGGAAGCGGGTTGCCCTGAGCATCCTTACGCCAATAGTAAGGATTCCGCTGAAAAATCACACGCTCATTGGGCGTGTAGCTTGACATTACGTAAGGCCCGCTACCCACAATTTTACTTGGGTCGGTGTTGGTGCCCCAGGTTGAGAGAAACTTAAGCTGCCCATCGCTATCCGTCTCACGGACGGTCTTTTCTAGAATATGCTTGGGCAGAATGGCAACACCGCTGTCTGTGCCCCCTGCGATCGCCCTCACCAATGGCGCAAACGGCTCTGGCGAGATGAACTCAATACGGCGATCGTCAATTTTGCGTACCTGCGGCAGCAGCCCCTTCTGTCCGATGCGCAGTGCGTCCCGATTGGAAGTCGGGACTTTCTCATTAAAAACTAAATCGTTAAACGTGAATACCACATCGTCTGCTGTCAGCGGTGCCCCATCCGACCACTTCAGCCCTTCATGCAATGTAAAGGTAATACGGAGTTTATCGGGAGAAACCTCCCAAGACTCTGCTAAACCGGGTGAGAGTTCGCCCGTAATGCCATCTTCCGTCAGAAGCCCTGAGTAAATGCGGTTGAATACGTTAGGCACCTCCTGACTCAGCAGGTAGTTAAACGTTTTGGGATCGACCCCAGCAACAACGAGCTGCGATCCTCTCGCTGAATTTACCCTAATCTGATCGGCACTACAGCCACCCAGGAAAACTGCTACCCCTAGACCGATCGCCAGCAGGGCTGCAAGCCCACGATTCCGCCCCAATTGCTGACCTAACCTCTGACCCTGTCTCCAAAATGTCCAACCGCTAGAAACCATGGAAGCTTGTCTTCACAGAACTTTCTTGGATCATAGTCTTGAATTGCCATCTTGAACCAATTGCCATCCTGAACTCTAGCCTAGAGAATCGTCGTTGGGTTTGGGGATGAACTTTTGTACGAGAGAGGCGCGGAGTGTCCCTCTTGTACAAAATTCATCCCTGATTAAACCTCAACCGATCGCTTTCCCTGACTCTACCTGATAGCCCATGGCTTTCCAAGCGGGTAGACCACCCTGCAGCTCTGAGACATTGCGGAATCCGACCTGACGCAGCTTCTCCGCTGCCGCCACTGTGTCTTCATCCGCATCGCTATAAACATAGAGATCGCGATTTAGCTCAAAGTTGACCAAAGCATGACCAACCAATCCTTCCACGGGCAAGCTTACGGCGCCCATAATGCGGCAAAAATTAAATTCTTGGCGATCGCGTATGTCCACAATCGTCAGCGCTGGCTCACCCCAATCTAGGCGAGTTTTCAAATCATAGACGCGGGATTGAGGCTTGAGCGGCTCTGGAGTGGGAATAATGCCAAAGAGAAGATTCATGCGAGTGCAGGGTGTGAGGATGAGCCTTTCCTGCAATGTAACAACTCCTTTCATGTTGTGCAAATTTTTATTGAGGAAACCTTGACGAAAGGAACCTAAACAGCATCTATTCCTTGAGCGATCGCTCAATCCGATCGCTCAATCCGATCGGATTGAGCGATCGGATCAAGGCTGGCAAGTTCTGATCATCCAAGCTCTTTGCCAAACCGCTAGAAGAGGCTAGAAGAGATCTTGAAAAAAAGTTAAGTATTTCGCAAATTCTGACCGATATCCGTAAACTCTTACAAAAGATAGTGAGCATAAATACTCAACTTGTTCAAGGCTTTTTAGGGTTGAGGGTATGGTCAAGGGTGCAGTGGGCTTTGTGAGGACGATCGCCCTCACAAAGCCTCATACTTCAAAATTTGCGCTTTCAGATTTGCGTTTCAAGGTTCGTATTGTAGGTATGCAAAGAATGACTGTTCAGGCCCTTTTGACCGAATATCAAAACGGCAGACGAGATTTTAGAGAGGTTGATCTGAGTCAAGTGGATTTATTTGAATGCAATTTGCAAGATATCGACCTACGAGGCAGTGACCTCAGCAAGGCTTATTTACCCTATGCCAATCTCAGTCGAGCAAATCTTCAAAATGCTCAACTTCAGGATGCAGAACTCAGCCATGCTCGGCTGCAAATGACTAACTTTGTCAATGCCAAACTTCAGAGAACCCGTCTTTTGCGAGCCGATTTAGCATACGCACAGTTAGAAGAGGCTGACCTTTCCACAGCCAATTTACGTAGCGCTAACCTCCGTAGCGCTAGCCTAAAGCGCTCAAATTTGGTGGGCGCAGACTTGTCTAATACTAATTTGGCAGAGGCTCAGTTCGATGGGGCTGATTTGGGTCAGTGTAATTTGTTTCGCGCCCAGTCAGCCAATCTCGATCGTGCCTTGGTCGATGAGTCCACAATTTATCCAGATGGACATCGGGAGCGCTAAAGAATGAAAACCCGTAAATTACTCACAGTAGGCTTCTCTCAACGAATGGGGGTTGTGGTACCGATACAACTTACTGATACCCATTTAAACTAGTTGTGAGGCAGATATTTTTTGAGAGCCGCGCGAAGTGCGGCTCTCAAAAAATATCTGCCCTGTTTAGAATTTAAATGCTACGGCTGTCGCCAGTTCGCTTAGGACATTTATGGTGAGGCGCGACGCCCCACCATAAATGTCCCTGTCCTAACCGCCTTGGCGGTTGCTACCTGAGGAAATTGAGATGGCTCTGAAACGCCTGATAATTGAGATGGGCATGGGGATCGATCAACATGGTCAGGATCCGACGGTTGCAGCAGCTAGAGCCGTGAGAAACGCGATCGCCCACAATGCCCTACCAGGAGTTTGGGAAGTTGCGGGTCTAGACAACCCAGATCAGATGATTGTTGAAGTGCAAATTGCGGTTCCTTACGCAGAACAAGTCCGTGAAGCCGAAGTTCTGGCGGTTCTACCCTTTGGTCAGAAGATGCTCACGGTCATAGCAGGCGGCATGATTGTGCAAGGACGGGCGATCGCTAGCCTCAACGACAAAAATGATGAGATGCTAGTGGCGATCGCCTCGGTTACTGTACTGGTTGATATTTAGTGGTCGATATTTAGTTTTAGCCAAAATTTGATTACGGCTTGGGCATCACGGAAACGCCCAGAAAGTGAGAGAGCCAAACTTCCAAGTCTCGCAGTAGGTAGCGCTGTTGCAGCTGCTCTGGATTGACCATCGGCTCTACCAAAATCGTAAACATACCTAAACGATTGCCTGCCAGCACATCTGTAAACAGGCGATCGCCCACCATGGCGACCTGTTCGACGGGCAGGTTCATTGCCGTCACCGCTTGCCGCAGCTTACGACGTGAGGGCTTACGCGCACCCAAGATGTAGGGTAGACTCAGCGACTTGGCAATACGGCTGATGCGGGTTTGGCTAAGGTTGTTGCTCACCAACCATAGATCGATCGTGGGGCTAAGTCGCTCAACCCATAGACGCAGTTCGTCTGAGGTTTCAGCCATGCTCATGGGAACCAGGGTTTCATCCACGTCTAGCACAAGCCCTTTCAAATTATGCCGTTGCAAAATTTCAGGCGTAAGATCCAGCACGGAATTTCCTAAAATTAAGTCAGGTTGAAGGAGTTTGCCCCAGGACATGGCGAAGAGTGTTTAGATAGATCGTGATCATTACAGTCGAACAAACATGGGCGATCGCTTGCTCTATATTTATTGTCCCCTGAAATCTGCTGAATCAACCAGAATTCAGAAGGATCAAGGGTGGCAATTCTGAATTCTGGCTCCTGAATTCGAGATTTTAGGTTGGCTTCTGCTTTCAAAGGCTCCGACTTCAGTTTACAGAGGTTGGAGAAGCTGGAGTTGGGGAAACCAGAGTAGGTGAAGCTGGAGACTGAGGTGTAGCAGACCTTTGCTCCGCTTCTACCCCGTCGCGAATGATGTCTTGAGCGGATTCATGCTCTGCCAAAGTTCTGCTAAAGACGTGGGTGCCATCATAGCGTGCTACGAAGTAAAGATACTCAGTATCGGCTGGATTAACAGAAACCTCTAGGCTGGCACGTCCGGGGCTGGCGATCGGCGCGGGAGGTAGCCCAGCATTCAAGTAAGTGTTGTAGGGCGAAGGCGTATTTACCTGGGTTAGCGTTAGCGGTTGCTCTTTAGTTTGCCGGATGCCAAGACCATACTCCACAGTAGGGTCAGAAGCTAAAGGAATGTCTTCCTTCAGACGCTTGGCAAAAACGCTGGCAATCTGAGGGCGCTCTTGGCTTACAGCCGCTTCTTTTTCCACAATGCTAGAGAGCGTCACCCATTCCATCAGCGAGTAGGGGGTTTGCCCCTTTGCCTGTTGATAGAGCGGGAGAGCAACTTGCTCAAATTGAGCCAGCATCTGATCAACAGTGCCTTGAGCGGTGAGCTGCCCCGCAAATAGGTAGGTATCTGGATAGAGGAAGCCCTCCAAGCTCGATAGGTTTTCGGGAAGCCAAGGAAAGCGATCGCGGGGAATAGTCTGAGTTGCCGCCACAAACTCCTCGGCAGAGAAGAAGCCCTGCTCGGCAAAATACTTTGCCATCTGCTGAATCGACCAACCCTCCGGAATCGTAAAGCTGCGTTCTACAACTCTACCCTCCCAGAGCTTTGCGGCAATGTTGGGCAAAGATTCGGAAGGAGAAATCTCGTAGGCTCCGGCTTGAAAACTGCCTGCCTGATTTTGCAGAGATTGCCATTTTGTCCATAGATTCCAGGCATCTAGCGATCGAATCAGACCCGCCGCCTTCAGGTCTTCACCAATTTGCTGTGCAGAAGTACCTTCAGCAATCTTAATCTGCACCGCCTGATTCTGACCCGCATCTTGAGCGCTAGAAGCACCAGCTTCAGAGACGGTACCGGGCTGATCCACTGGAGCGCTTGCCCAACTCCACCATGCCCAACCCTGCCAAGTGCAGATGCCCAAGACGGCAGGAAACAACAGTAGATAGAAGAACCATTTGGAGAAGCTGCCGCCTGTTCTTGTCGTTTTTTCTATTTTTGCCGTTTTTGCCGTTTTCTCTGTTTTCATAGTTGGTAGAAGGCGAGACTCTGGGGCAGGCTGTGGGCATTGGTCGTTTTGAGCGCCCAGATTACAAGTATCTAAATCACCAAACATCTGGCCCGACCCAGGGATGAAATTTTAGACTATTAAATCTCAAAATCTAGGATCTGGCGCTCAATCTAATCTTCTTCGTCATCATCCATAGAATCGGCGTGTTGCTCTAATTCGGATTGGATTGCCTTAAACTCATCTAAAGTTAGCAAGTGCTGAAACTCCTCAGCTGACAGCAGTTCTGGCTGACCGCTGCTGTTCATCCGCGCAAAAAATAGCAGGGGATCGAGAGGGGTGCAGATCACATACTCCTGATCCTCATGGAAGAAGGAGGCCAACTGCTGAAATTGTTCAAAATTAAGCTGACCCTGATCATCTTCAATATCTAATGTGATGATGTCTTCTTCGGCAACTTCAGGTAAGTCACCGCTGGCGGTCATGGTGAGAGCCGTTCTTTGAAGCGCCATATTCTCTTCAGCCAGAACGGCTTTAGCGGTCGCAAAGATTTCGTCTAGCTCACTGTCTTCAATGTCTACTAAAACTTCGTCGTCGTCTTCAGATTCGTCATCTTCTTCCCAGGCAAATATTTCAATCGGGCTATCGACTGGGAGCAGCAGGACGTATTCTGAGCCTTCTATGGGCAGGGAACGTTCTACGTAACACAGCAGCGATCGCCCCTGTTCGTCGGTCAAACTTAATGTTGGCGCATCATCTTCCATTGCTGTTTCGTCCATTCCCAAATTTTTTCTTGTCATAGCTTCAGCTCAGATTTGTTGGAGGGCTAACTTATCCTGAAAGACACTCCCCAAGTATCCCGCAATCGGTGCACAAGCGGTTAGCAGATTGGCAGAGAAGCGACTAAAGTTATGAATTTGCTCAAAGCCATTAATTGAAAGTCATCCTTTGTCAGCTTGACGTTTGGAGCGCCGTTCATCTAGCCATTGCTGCAAAATGATAGCGGCTGCCTTGCGATCGATCAACGCCTTATTTTGGGAGAGGGGGCGATTTTCAGCGTTCAAAAACTGCTCAGCCTGCACCGAAGACAGGCGCTCGTCCATATACTCAACCGGGAGTTGTAGAGACGCTTGGAGGCGATCGGCAAACTTCTGCACCTGCTTTGCCTGAAAGCCGATGGAGCCATCCATGTTATAGGGTAAACCCACGACCAAAACCTCAGCCTGCCGCTGCTGCACCCAGTCCCGAATTTGCGCCACATCCTCTAGGAACGATCGCCGTTCAATTGTGGTCAGTCCAGTCGCGATCAGACCCGTGCCATCACATCCGGCTACGCCAATCCGCTTTCTGCCCACATCTAAGCCCAGTGCCGATAGGCGATCGAAGGAATCAGCCATAGTGTCGCACTCCTATCATTGGCGATATTCAAGTTATGGTTTTTCGTTGTAGGGGCAAAACCTATGCAACACAAAATTACTACCTCTTGAACCCTACCTGAGCCTTGCATCTAGCAGCTCTAGTTAGATAGCTCGGCATTATCCGACTCAGTCAGGGAAAATCCTTTCTCAGGTTTTACCCGATCTGACTTAGCAGGTTCAGATTTGGCTAGATCCACCTTCAAGGGCGGCACAACACCCGTAGAAGGGTCTTGAGGAATTGAATCAACAAAGGAGAATCGACCGGGTACAGGCTTGCGGCTGGGCTGTAGACCCTGAAGCACCTCAGAGAGCTGCAATCCTTCTAAGGCAACAAACCGGGATTCGCGTAGCTTGTGCCAAACCGAGCGAGACATCATCAGCGTGTGCTCACTCCGAGTCGCGCCTATCTGCTCCAGAAACTCTTCGCGTTCCTGCTGATAGTCCGTTGAGGTCAGATGGATCGACTGCGGCGGCAAGTCCTTGACCAAGCGCGCCATCTGCGCCAAAAGCTCTGGATAGAGCCAGGTATAGGCAGGATGTACCGTCAGCTCGGCGTAGTGCGGACGAGAGCCATCTCGGCAAAACTGGAGATTAAAGTAGCCGATCGCTGCCTTGCGCTGAGGTTCAAACACATAGCCGCTAATTGAATCAGTCTTATTGAGCCAATGGCTGACTCGCTTTACGATCGAGCCAAACAAACCGCTCCTGAAATCAATCACATGGCGATCGAATACCTGACGAATGAGAGGCGGCATAGAAACCGTATCTAGCTGATGCAGCAAGACGGCATCTGCGTTGCTTACGGGCAAGAGATTTGGCAAGTCTGGCTCTCGCTCTGCCAAAGCCTGCAATATGTCTGAAGCGATCGCCCAAGAGGTGAGATGAGCTAGAGTCTGAAAGCCATTCTGACGGTAGAGCGCCAGCGTAGATTTGTCGTTGACGTTGACCTCAATCAGCCAGGTACGCGCTTCCCAAATCGCCTGAAAACAGTGGCGCAGGAGCTGAGAGCCAATGTCGCTAGACAGGGAAGTTATGCCGCTTAGAATCGCCGCATCAACCGTGACCTGCTTGACGTACCAGGTGCTGCGGGTTTTATTAAAGGGCGCAACCTGAATCATGCCGCAGACTTGCGAAACCTGCTCGGCAACATAGGTGCAGAAAAAGTATCTTAAGGGGTTAGGGAAAAGGCTAAGGCACTTGAGCAGCCCATACCAACGCCGGACGGTTTGCATTTGCCGCCCCAAATCAACATCTTTGTCACTGGATTCGACCGTGCTGCTGGACTCGACTGCTGTTTCGGAGGTCGCCAAACTGACGATCGCATCTAAGTCGCGATGCTGAAACGGGCGAATCGTAAGCGTTGAGGTTTGGGGAAGCGCTGAAGTCATGGGGATCAAGATTAAGTTAATCAGGTCAGCCCGTCGGACGAATTAAGACCAGTGGAGTCTGCTCGTCGGCATTGCCAGCCGGGTTAGTAATCAGAGCCTGTTCCAGAAATTTGTCAGAAAGTCCAGAGGTTGCTGCCAATATCTTAACCGCTTTCAAGTCATTCGCGTCTACGATCGCCGCCGCCAACCCCGTTTCTTGCTGAATTTGGTCAACGACCTGCTGCGGGTTTTTAGGTCCTAAGACAATGAACTGATCGTAGGGCGGCAAGGTACCCGTCACATCATCAATCAGCCGAGCCTGTTCTCCGGCAAGCTGATAGAAAACGCCGGGTCTATTGAGGAATTTTTTGGCGATCGCCCCCACGGCAAAGGCAAAAAACACGCGCCAAGCCCCCTCAGCATCCACCAAGGTTTGCAGACCACAGGCGGTAGCGAGACTAGAAGTGGGCAGAAAGTAGTAGCAAAGCCGTTTTGCCAGCCAGCCCGGATGGATATCTGAAGGATGCCGAAACCGCCCCTGCATCAACGCCACGGGCGTTTCTCCCAAGGTCACAATATCTCCCGGCTGGGCGTGGGGTAAAACATAGCGCTTGACCACCTCAACCGGATCGTCTAGCTGGCTGAGCAGGTGGGTTCGCACGGGCAAAACGTCCGCAGTGGCGGTAGGTCGCCAGCGCTGCGATTCTTCTGCGACCGGAAATTTTAGGGGTACAACAATATGCCGCATCTTGGGAAGACGACCGCCAGGGCCATAGGTCACATACTTCACCCGCACCCAAGCTGCCTGCAAAGCCGTTAAATCTTCTCCCCGGATATCTAGAACAATCTTCACCTGAGTCGGCTTTTGCTTGACGATGTAGGCAAACCAGTAGCCATCGGGTCGTGCTGCTGCATCCGGGTGACAGGCGATCGCCTTAGTCTGGACTGTAATGCCCTCTAGGCTGCCCTTGGACAGCAGCGTGGCTTCTGCCTCTAGCTGGGGAACCATAATCTCAAAGCGCTGGGTGCGATTGATTAAATCTAAGTCGCCCACCAGTCGGTAGTAGCCCGGTTCATAAACTGCCAAATCCCAGGTTCCAGCCGTAACCTCTAGCAGATTGCCTAGACGGCGGCGGAACTGCATTTCAAACAACAGCAGGCTGAGGGCAGTAAAAATAACTAGCGCTGCTAAGACAATCCCGATAACATTTGCGATCGCCACAATCTTCCGTCAACTCTGTATCGTCAGGTATTCAATAGCCAGTCTATGGGAATCAGTCCCCCTTGCCACGATCTTTGCCGCAATCTTTTAGGACGATTTTGGTGCGTCAGCTGCAATCTTCTAGTTTTTAACCCAGATTTGAGCCTTAATGTTGGATAGGAGGGGGAACAAACTGAGTCCATCTCAAGCTAAGGCTACAAAATTATGCTGATGCTGCAAGATTGGGAGAGTAGTCTAGGAAGTGAATAGTTTGCATTCGCTCAGAGCTATACAGATAAATTCTCGGCTAAGTGGTATCTTAAGCAATCTTTTGCGATCGTCCATCTAAAATGCTAGACGCTGTGTACGGCTCCAGCGGAAAATTTACTCTAATCGACGGTCAAATGGGGACGATGAACAGCGACCCACCCGAAGCCAGCCGGGGAAGTATTTTAATCGTAGATGATGCGCCAAATAATCTGGTGCTGCTTTCTCGTTTGCTAACCCAGAAAGGGTATGCGGTCAGAGCCGTAAAGACGGGGAAGCTGGCATTGGAGGCGATCGCCACCCTGCCGCCTGAGCTGATTTTAATGGACATCTGTATGCCTGAAATGGACGGCTATACCATCTGTCAAAAGCTCAAGAGCAGCGAGCAGACCCGCGATATTCCCATCATTTTTATCAGCGCTTTAGATGAGGTGCTGGACAAGATCAGAGCCTTTGCTGTGGGCGGCGTAGACTACATCACGAAGCCCTTTCAACTTGCAGAAGTATTGGCTCGTGTCGAGACTCACCTGACGTTACAGCGACTCCGCCAAGAGCTTCAGCTCCAAAATGAGCGGCTGCATCACGAGATTACGGAACGTCAGAAGGCAGAGGATAAGTACCGCAGTATTTTTGAAAACTGTCTAGAAGGGCTTTTTCAAGTCACCTCCAGCGGTCGCTACATCAGCGCTAATCCTACCCTAGCCAAAATTTACGGCTATGCCTCGGCAGAAGAGCTGATGATTTCTGTCACCAATATTTGTAGTCTTTACGTCCGTCCGGGTCGCAGAGAAGAGCTAAACGCATATCTGCGGCGCTACGCCAAAGTAGAGGATTTTGAGTCGCAGGTCTACCGCAAAGACGGCGGCATTATTTGGATTTCAGAAAATGTTCGAGCCGTGCGCGGCGAGAGCGGCGAGGTTCTCTATTACGAAGGTACCGTACAAGACACGACCGAGCGTCGCCTTACTGAAGCCGAGCTGCGTCTCCAGCGCCAAGAAGCCGAGCGGCTGCTGCTCAGCATTTTGCCACAGTCGATCGCCGAGCGCCTAAAACGCAAGCCCGAAACGATCGCTGACAGCTTTGCCGACGTGACGGTTATGTTTGCCGATTTGGTTAACTTTACCCCCTTCGCGGCTCAAGTTCCTCCCAAAGAAATGGTGGAGATACTCAACCAAATTTTTTCGGCGTTTGACCAACTTGCCGAGCAGTACGGCTTAGAAAAAATTAAAACCATTGGCGATGAGTATATGGTTGCAGGGGGCTTGCCCAATCCACAGAGCGACCATGTTGAGGCAGTAGCAGACATGGCGTTAGCCATGTTGCAGACAGTAGCAAAATTTCCGACGCGCCAAGGCAAACCCTTTCAGCTCAGAATTGGCATCAATACAGGGCCCGTTGTAGCAGGCGTGATTGGCACAAAAAAGTTTTCCTATGACCTATGGGGCGAAACCGTTAATCTCGCTAGCCGCATGGAAACCCAAGGGCAAGCAGGATACATTCAGATCGCTCCTGCCACCTTCGATCGGCTGAAAAACAAATATTGGCTTGAGCGTCGGGGAGTCATTGAAGTTCGGGGCTTTGGCGAAATCGCAACCCATTGGCTCATAGGCAAGTTATGAAGCGCAAGCCGTGATATCCAGAATTGAGGTTGTCTCTAGAATTTACAAATCTTATAATTTTGCAGTAATCTTGACAGAGACGTGGGATTTGCAATTTACCAAAATTGCGATCGGGTCAAGCGCTTAAATTCAAATATTTAAGATTTAGAGATTCAAGTTTTAAGATTAGGTCTTTAGAGTCTAGGAGTCTGTGATGGGGCGAGTGATGAACGTTGAGCGTTTTTGCCTGATTGGTCATCTGGTATCAATGGCATTTGGGCTGGCTGGCATTTTGCTAGTGGCACCCCACCCTGAGTTTTTGTCGCTGCTGCCGGCTGGACAAATGATGTTTCGTTGGAGTATGGCGGGTGGTGGCGTTGCCTACATTGTGTTAGGGACGATCGCCGTTGCCCTCTATGCTTACCGGACTCTGGGGCTACGCAACTGGCTAATGTTCATGATTCCGGCGATCGGCATCTCCCTAAGCAGCGAACTTTTGGGCACCAGCACAGGCTTTCCGTTTGGGGATTACAGCTACCTAAGCGGCTTAGGCTACAAAATCTCTGGACTCGTGCCTTTCACAATCCCGCTCTCCTGGTTTTATTTAGGTCTTTCGGCTTATCTGCTGGCTCGGACGGGTCTGAGCCGCCGTTTGCCTCAATTTGGCTGGTTAGCGCAGGCGGGAGCGATCGGTTTAGGGGCGCTGCTGCTCACCTCCTGGGACTTTGTACTTGACCCCGCAATGAGCCAAACGACGATGCCTTTTTGGTACTGGCACCATCCTGGGGCGTTTTTTGGAATGCCCTATCAGAATTTTGTGGGCTGGATGGGCACAGGCATTGTATTCATGACGGTGGCTGTGCTGCTGTGGGGCAAGCGATCGCCCGTGCTGCAAGCTGCTGACCTAAACTTGCCCATTGTGGTTTACCTGGGAAATTTCACCTTTGCAATGGTCATGAGTATGGCGGCGGGGTTCTGGATTCCCATTGTCTTGGGTCTGCTGCTAGGGGTGCTTCCGGCGGTTTTGTGCTGGAGATGGGGGCGGTTAGGTCAGATGCCTCAATTTGATAGCGCTGGCGTGGCTGAGATGGCTTCTGATGAAGTGGGCAGTTTGAACGTTGCTCCTGTTCCTAGCAAGTGATTTTTTGTGCAATTTCCTGAGCTTTACGGTACGTTGTCTGGTGTCATAGGTGCGATCGCCCTTCTGCTTTTGTTAGTGCAAGTCCCGGCAGTGGCAATTCTGCTGTCTCGATTGCTGCAAGCCCCTCGCCGCATTCCGCCGATTATTCTCCAGCCTGCAACGCCTGATTTGTTAGGGCAGGTCAGTATTGTGGTGCCAACTCTGAATGAAGTCCACCGGATTGCACCTTGTCTAGAAGGGCTGAGTCGGCAGAGTTACGAAGTGCGAGAGATGATTGTGGTAGACAGCCGATCGCAGGATGGCACAATCGATCGGGTGAAAGCTGCTCAGGTAAGCGATCCCCGACTGCGGCTAATCACGGATGATCCGCTGCCTCCGGGCTGGGTGGGTCGCCCTTGGGCGCTGCATACCGGATTCCTCCACAGCTCAGTTGGGAGCGAATGGATTTTGGGCATTGATGCAGACACCTATCCGCAGCCCGGACTGGTGGCGAGTTTGATCCAAGTGGCTGAGCAACAGGGATACGATCTGGTTTCGCTTGCTCCTCAGTTTATTCTCAAAGATTTGGGAGAATTTTGGCTCCAGCCAGCTTTGCTGATCACCTTGATCTATCGTTTTGGGGCAGCAGGAAGCGAGTCTGAAGCCGATCGCGTCATGGCAAACGGACAGTGCTTCCTGTGTCGGCGATCGCTTCTCAAAACCTTAGATGGCTACACGAGCGCCCGCAGCTCTTTTTGTGATGATGTCACCCTCGCCCGCAACGCTGCCAAACTGGGTGCAAAAGTTGGCTTTTTGGATGGATCTCGGTTGATAAGGGTGCGGATGTATGAAGGAGCCGCCGAGACTTGGCGGGAGTGGGGGCGATCGCTCGATCTTAAAGATGCGGCTTCCCCGGCGCAAACCTGGGGGGATGTGGCGTTCTTAGCAGCCGTGCAGGGGTTGCCGATGATTGCTGTCGTTGGGACGGCTGGAGCGATCGTCCTGGGCTATGGTTCGCTGACAGCCTGGAGCGCACTAGGGCTAAATCTGGGGCTGATAGCGATGCGGGTGGGATTGCTGTGGGCGATCGCGCCTTCCTATGACTTTAGTCAGGCGAGAGCATCCTGGAGCTTCTGGCTGTCGCCTTTAGCCGATCCTCTTGCCGCCTATCGCATATTCCTGTCTGCTCTCCGCACGCCGACTCAATGGCGCGGACGCATCTATGGCTCTACCAAAAGCTGAACGATCGTTCATCAGCACTCTAAAAATACTGATTCATGGCAACCGCCAAGGCGGTTAGAAGAGGGAAATTTTGGGTGGAGAGCGCAGTGCCCCACCCAAAATTTCCCAAACTGGCGACAGCTTTAGTCTGCACAGCAAGGCCGCTAAACCTTGAAAATTGTTGTTCATGGGATAAATCAGGATGTCCATCCCATGAGTAGCTCAGACTCTCTACATCTTGCTGATAATGCGCTGCACAATCTGTACGCCAGTCACAGCCTGCCAGAAAAATATTCCGGTCAAAATTGTATTCAGAGCGATGTGAGCAGAACGCGCCCATTCATTGCCTTTCTGCATATAGGGCGATAGCGATGCCGAAGTGGCAATTAATCCCGCCATGCCTAATCCTGCCAGAAGGTGTGAGCCAACAAACAGCTTGCCGTTGTTGAGGTACGTGACTCCCATACCGCCGATCGTGCCTAGTATCATCAGCGCTAGCAAGATCGAACCCATTTGATAGTGGCGTGTATTGAATTTGCCCTTGAGCAGCTCTTTTTTAGCGTCTCCTTCAGCATTGCGGGCACGTCGCCACTGAACGCCAAGATAGGCTGAGTAGAGCGTCAGCGCCAGCAGCACCCACATAAGAACGGGATGGAAAAACTGACTCCAAACTTTAACTGATTCTGGAATCTCAAAGCTCATAGTGTTCTAACCTGCTAATAATATTTCGACCTGTGTATTTCGACCTGATTATGACAGCCGCCAAAGCGGTTAGAAGAGGGGCATTTGGGGTGGGGCGTGAAGCGCCCCACCCCAAATGCCCTAAGCAAACTGGCAACCGCTTTGGTTAGGGTGGCGATCGCCAAGGATCTTCATAAAAATTAGCATACTTGCCCAGAGCGTTTGGAGGTCAACCTACAAGATTGCCCCCACAAAGCTTGTCTGATCAACTTGAATCTCTCTAGTCAGCCCAACGAGCTAGTAATCTAGCATGGTAATAATTGGCGCGTCAGGCAAATTATTACGACCCTCTAGAAACAGCAGCTCAATAATGAAGGCAAATCCAGCAATCTCACAGCCCGCCTGTTTAACAAGCTTTGCTGCTGCTGCCGCCGTTCCACCTGTCGCAATTAGGTCATCCACGATCAAAGCGCGACTGCCGGGGCGCATGGCATCTTGGTGCATCTCGACGCGATCGGTTCCATATTCCAACGCATACTCAGCCGAATAAACGGCGGCAGGTAGCTTACCCGGCTTGCGTATGGGTACAAAGCCCAGCCCCATTTTGTAGGCTAGCGGCATCCCAAAAATGAAGCCGCGCGATTCAATGCCAATAATGTAGTCGATCGCCAGCGGAGCACATTTTTCAGCCAAAGCGTCAATGGTGTAGCGCAAACCCTCTGGATTATCCAGAAGAGTCGTGATGTCCTTGAACACAATACCGGGCTTGGGAAAATCGGGAACGTCCCGAATCAGAGACTTCAAATCCATGGGTTTTACGCAGGTTGGGCGATCGTAGAAATCCTATCATTCAGCGGCTACAGTCCAGAAGCTAGAAATTAATCCGGCATTGCTTAGCCTGAGTATAATTTTTTTTGAATAAGGTCGCGGAGTGCCCCTTTCAAAAAAAACTCATACCTAAAATCAGCCACGCCATTAATTCTTGATGCCCGAAAAATTGTCGAACCAGCCGCGCCGCTGAAAGAAAAAGATGAGTCCAGCAGCGATCGCAATCATCACTATCCAACAGATGACGTAAGCGTAGGGCTGTCCTAGCTCTGGCATATTTCCTGGCTGGTCGGTATCAAAATTCATGCCGTACACCCCAGCAATAAAAGTTAGCGGAATAAAGATGGTGGAAATGATCGTCAGCACCTTCATAACTTCATTCATTTTGTTACCCACCGAGGAGACATAGATATCCATTAAGCTAGAAGCCAGCTCTCGGTAGGTTTCGATCATGTCTAGCACCTGCACAATGTGGTCATAGCAATCTCGCAGGTAGATCCGCACCTCTGGGCTAATCAGCGGGTTGCCGTCCCGAATCAGAGAATTAATGGCATCTCGCTGCGGCCAAACCGCCCGTCGCAAGTCCAACAGCTCTCGTTTCAAGGCATGAATTTTCTGTAGCGTCTGGCGATTGGGATTCCTGACGACCTCCTCTTCCAAGTCTTCAATAATTTCGCCATAGGCTTCCAGCACTGGAAAGAACCCATCAATCAGGGCATCAATTAGCGCATAGGCGAGGTAATCAACCTTTTGGCAGCGGATGACGCCGCGATTGGTGCGAATGCGATCGCGCACAGGCCCAAAACAGTCATACTCTGGCTCTTCCTGCACGGTCAGCAGATGATTTTTACCTAAAATAAAGCTGACCTGTTCGCTGGTGAAACTCCTGCCGTCTTCTTTCAGGGTCGCCATCCGCACAATGAGCAAAAGCTGATCGGGATATTCTTCCACCTTGGGGCGCTGGGGTACGTTGACTACATCTTCTAGCATCAGTGGATGCAGATCAAACACTTTGCCCAACCGCAGCAACACGTCCTCACTACCCAAGCCCTGCACATCCACCCAAGACACCGACTCTGTATCCAAATGTGGCGCACAGTCTTCAGGCTGGTCAATTTTGATGCGGATGGCATTGTCGTCGCAGTAGTCGATCAGAAAAATCACGGGGTGAGGCGCATTAGATTCGATCGCCAAGGTTCCCGGCATTGTCCCTGGCGCGTCATGAAAATAGTCTACGTAAGACTCCTCTTCATCTTCGTCAAGGGGAGGCATAGCAAATGAGTGTGAACGCATCCCGTTGTGTTGAGGCGATGAAAGCGAAGATTGATGAGTCATAGTGCAGGTTAGTCAGATTCAGAGCAAGATTCAGGGCAGACAAGGCAGACAAGTTATGCCAATCTTAAGCAATTCCCCTCGGTTCTACCATGAATCCTGATTCCTGTTCTGTGTATTCCTCTAACAGATATAGCAACCGCCAAGGCGGTTAGGCCGAGGACATTTTGGGCAGGGCGCAAAATGTCCTAAGCAAACTGGCGACAGCTATACCTGAATTTAGTGCCTAGACTGAGGATAAAGCCATCCTGCAAACAGCTTGGTCAGCCGGGGCATTATCCCGTAGGTCATGATGGCGACCATGAGAAACGTCACAACCAGCGTGCGTAGTAGCGGCGGCAACGGAGCCAGCAGTGGCAGCACCAAGGTATTTATGAGATTGATCAATACATAGATGGTTGTCCCTGTGAGCAGCACCATTTTGTAGCGAGGCGGCGGTGCTAGACCGGGCTGCTGAGGCAGGGTAAACCAAGTTTCCAGCCCAGTCAAAATTGAGGTTTGACCTGGGTTAGCGGTGAGACGATTGGCGCGATCGAGCAGTTTTTGCCGAACGGCAGAGGTTTCCCAACGCTTGAGATTGCTGATGCGATCGAATTTGAAAACAATCCGATATTCTGGATGGGCGCGATCGCCGGGGCGAAAGACATTGACTCCTAGATGCCCTTCAAACATTTTTGCTGCTTCAATCAGATCGGTCAAAACGCTCTCAAATTCCGCTTCGCAACCCGGCTTGACTCGCTGAAGAATGTCCACCGTCGCGGGAGGATCATCGCTCAAATTCTCTGGAGAACTCATGGGGGGTTCGTTCAAGTTAATTTATTCAAATCGGTTATGGCCGTCGCCAGTTTGCTCAGGACATTTAGGGTGGGGCGCTGCCCCACCCTAAATGTCCCCGTCCTAACCGCTTTGGCGGTTGCTATCAATCAATGGATATCCGGCAATTCCGACTTCCAATCGCACCACCTTTGCAGGCTCAATCCCCGTCGGCGGCGGAAACGACATGCCGCCATTGGTGACGACATAAATTCCGGTGCGATCGCCTTCGCCTTGTCCGAAGGCAAGAGCCGTACTTCCCGTCATGCCCTGTTCCGCCTGGGCAATGGTAGTGATGCTGCCATTGGGGGAGATTTTGACCACGCTGTTGTAGATATGGGTGGTGCCGTAAAGATTGCCATCCTGGTCAAAAGCGAAGTCATCCAGGTTGACGGGTTGGAGAAAAATCTCTGGTTCTCCCGGCTGACCATCCGGCTGAATCAAGATTTTAACAATCTGCATTTTTGCGGTGTTAGACGTATACAGCGCATTGCCATAGATCTTGAGTCCATTGACTGCCGGAAACTCTTGATCGAGAGAGCTACGAGCAAGGCAGTCATGTTCTAGCCAGATTTTGACGGTTTTCTCAGCCGCATTCAGTTCCCAAATCGCGCCTCGATAGGAGTCTGCAATCAGATAGCGATCGACCCCTAGAGGCGTTAGCCCATTCAGGAAAATAGCATCTGGCATACTGACCAGTACCGCTGCTTCTCCCTGCGGCGAAATGGTAAATACAGTAGGGACATTCTCAGCATTCCAGGCGCTCAGGAGCAAACTGCCGTCTGCCGCAAATGCAAGTCCTGCGGCTCTGCCTGCGATCGTTGCATAGGTAGTTACTTTCCCCTCTTTTCCTATTCTCAGCACCTTGCCGTCTAAGTGGCTGGTGATGAACAGCGTATTGTCAGGGCTGATGGCGATGCTTTCTAGAAAAGTATTGACTGGAAACTCAGCAATTTGGCGGGCGGGCGCAAGAGCAACAGGGGTTGCCGCAAAGATGGGGGGTAGCTCGGATGAGGCAGCCATTCAAATCCTTTTTTGGATACACGTCATCAAATTGATTAGCAGCAGCCTATCAGATAGCAGCAGTTGCCGTCTTGCCCAATCTTTTGAAATTTTTGCCCAATCTTTTGATTGCAGATCACTCAACCATCGTTCGATAGGCTTTTGGGGTGGTGCCTAAGTGCTGACGAAATAGCCGGGTCAGGTGGCTCTGGCTCGAAAAGCCGCATTGAATGGCAATCTCGGCAATCATCCAATCAGAGTTTTTGAGAAGCTGCTGTGCCCGTGCCAATCGCCGCTGAACAATATATTGATGGGGTGCAACTCCGATCGATTGTTTAAACACCCAGGCAAAATAGCAAGCACTCATCTCCACTAGGGCGGCAAGGTGCGCCAACGTCAGAGCTTGTTCTAAATGAGCGTCAATATAGGCTGTGATCTGCTGTAGCTTTTGCTGAGACAGTCCTCCCTGAAAGGGACGCAGGCTGGCTGGGCTAGCCGAGTATTTTTTGAGCAAATGCATAGCCAGACAATTCACGAGGGAATCAACATACAGCCGATCGCCTTCCCCATTCACTAGCTCTTCCTTGAGCGCCAAGCCGATCTGCTGAATCAGCGGATCAGGCTTGGGTAAGCAGGGCACCAAATCAACGCGATCAGGGGCGATCGCTTCGTAGGCAGCTCGGCTCAATAAATCAGGGCTGAGGCTCAGGATGAGAAATTCTGACGTTTGATCCCACTGCACCCGATGGCTCACAGTCGCTGGAACGACAATTACTTGCTCCTCAGTCACTTGTTCACGCTGAAACCGCCCATCTAGTCGCCGCTCGACCTGCAAGTTTTGAGGAACCTGCGTGTGGATGGCAATTTTATGTTCTGGATAAGAATACTCTGGCGTTTCGTAGGGCGGATAGCGGAAATACTCCAAGGTAATGCCCCGCCAACCCACCTGGGCACTAGAAAGAAGAGGCGTGCTGGGCAAGATAGCGGCAAGCGGAGAAGTTTCAGAATCTGGGGCAACGTTGGTTCGCATAGCATTCACAAAGCGACAACAGCAAGGCGACAACACCGATAATAGTCCCTCACCTCGTGTAACTCTATTAGGTGTTGCTGATCTCTGGGGTGATTTGCTGTTGGAGAAGGGGCGCGGAGCGCTCCTCTCCTCCTTAAACTAGGCAATGCTACTTTTTAGTTCATCTCTGGCGTTGAAGTATAAATTTATCTCCAATTTGGCGATGCCGCTCCTGCTTCCCCCAAGATCCCTAACCGTCCTATAGTGGAGTGGCTGCATTGAAGATATTCGCCCACCGTGAAAGCAATTACCCTCCTCGGCTCCACTGGATCGATCGGCACACAGACCTTGGATATTGCGGCTCAGTATCCCGATCGCTTTCGGATTGTCGGTCTAGCGACGCGGAGCAATGTGGCATTGCTAGCGCAGCAAATTCGTCAGTTTCGTCCCCAGATAGCCGCAATTTGCGACCCGGCGCTGCTGCCCGATTTGCGGGCGGCGATCGCCGATCTTGACCCACAGCCGATGTTGCTGGCGGGTGAAGAGGGCGTGGTGGAAGTTGCAAGATACGGCGATTCTGAGGTGGTGGTAACGGGAATTGTCGGCTGTGCGGGATTATTGCCGACGATCGCTGCCATCCAAGCTGGGAAAGATATTGCCTTGGCCAACAAAGAAACCCTGATTGCCGGAGGTGCGGTGGTGCTGCCCCTGGTCAAGCAGCATGGCGTGAAATTGCTGCCCGCTGACTCCGAGCATTCCGCTATTTTTCAATGTCTTCAGGGCGTGCCAGACAAAGGACTGCGGCGGATTTTGCTGACGGCATCGGGCGGCTCCTTCCGAGACTTGCCCGTCGAGAAACTGGCAGAAGTTACAGTCGCCGATGCCCTGAAGCATCCCAACTGGTCGATGGGGCGCAAAATCACGATCGACTCGGCAACGCTGATGAACAAAGGGCTGGAGGTGATTGAGGCGCATTATCTGTTTGGGATGGATTACGACCACATTGATATCGTTATCCATCCCCAAAGCATTATCCATTCGATGATCGAGCTTGAGGACACTTCGGTACTGGCACAGCTTGGCTGGGCAGATATGCGGCTGCCGCTGCTGTACGCCCTGTCCTATCCCGATCGCCTTGCAACCAACTGGGAGCCACTCGACTTGGTAAAAGTGGGCAGCCTCACCTTCCGAGAGCCAGATCATCAAAAATATCCCTGTATGCAGCTTGCCTATGCCGCCGGACGGGCTGGAGGCTCGATGCCAGCCGTACTGAATGCCGCCAATGAGCAGGTGGTGGAGCTGTTCCTAGAGGAAAAAATTGGCTTCTTGGATATTCCCAAGCTGATCGAAAAGGTGTGCGATCGCCATCGGGCAGACCACAGCACCCAGCCAACGCTAGAAGACATTTTGGCGGCAGATCAGTGGGCAAGGCAGGAGGTTTTGAGCGCCATGGCAAGTCCTGTCGTTTTGGCTTAGCCTCTCTCCAACAAAAAATCATCCCGCTATTAAGCAATACCTCTTCAGGCTTCGATAGACGGCTTTATTAGAATCAAGTAAACTTTTATTACACCTCTTTTAATAAACCCACAAAAATTCCAATGGCAGCAAATCCTGGATTCGGAAAGCCCAAACCTCAGCCCAAAGTCTCGAAGCGATCGCAAGATCGCGCTGTCGCCTCCACGAAATACGACAAGATGAAGGCGGATGGGCTGCCGGAATATGAGGTCTATATTCGCATCCAGGACAAAAAGCAGTGGTTTCCGGTGGGCGTGATCTCGGTGCAGCGATCGAGCCAGATCAACGCCGCCATTTTTGACAGCCAAGAGCAACTGCTGCAAGGCGCATTTCGGATGTTTCCTATCCTCAAGAAAAACCAGACGCAGCTTGAGTATGGCTATCGCCTGAAGGAATTTAAGGATGAGCCGATCCAGCTAGCGGTTAAGCCTGCAACGGGCGCAAAGGGAGCTTGGCAAGGGGCGATCGATGGCATCAAAAACCGCTTTGCCGCTTTGACAAAGCGCGGCTAACGTTGTTGTGCAAGAATTTTTGTGGACTAGACTTCGCCTGCCTCACGAAGAATTTCTCAGTCACCTGTCGCAACTCCACTTATGAACCCGATCGATTCTTCTCAGCCCTCCTTGCCACCCGGTGAATTTGGCCTACCCGTGATTGGCGAAACGCTCAAGTTCTTCCGCGATGCTAAGTTTGCCCAAAAGCGTCATCAGCAGTATGGTGATGTATTCAAAACGCGGTTGCTGGGTAGCCCGACGATTTTTATGCGAGGCGTGGAAGCCAATCAGTTTGTGCTGATGAACAGCGCCTGTTTTGAGGTAACTTGGCCGCCCAGTACCCGTGCTTTGTTGGGGCCTTTATCTCTAGCGTTGCAAACGGGAGATCTCCACCAAAAGCGGCGTAAGCTTCTGGCACAGGCATTTTCACCGCGATCGCTCTCAGGATACATTGCCGCGATCGAGACCATTACCCAACAGTATGCCCAGCGTTGGCAGCAGGCTCCTCAAGGCGAACTGACCTGGTATCCTGAACTGCGGCGCTACACCTTTGACGTTGCCTGCAAGCTGCTAGTTGGGCTGGATGGAGGATCAGATACCCGCTTGGGTCATGCCTTTGAAGTCTGGTGCGAGGGTCTGTTTTCTATCCCGCTCTCACTGCCTTGGACGCGCTTTGGTCGGGCGCAAAGGGAACGCAATCGCTTGCTGCAAGATCTTGAGCACCTGATTCGTCAGCGGCAGCAACACCCCAGTTCTAGTGAGGATGCCTTGGGATTGCTGATTCAGGCTGAAGATGAAGCGGGCGATCGCCTCAGCCTGGAAGAGCTAAAAGATCAAATTTTGCTGCTGCTGTTTGCGGGGCATGAAACTCTGACTTCAGCGATCGCCTCTTTCTGTTTGCTAATGGCGCAGCATCCGGAGGTAATGGCCAAGATCCGAGCAGAACAACGGCTTTTTGCCGATCGGCCGCTGACGCTGGAAAATCTGCGGCAAATGACCTATCTAGAGCAGGTGTTGCGCGAGGTCTTGCGCCTGGTTCCGCCTGTAGGCGTCGGCTTTCGTAAGGTGATTGCCGACTGCGAATTTAACGGCTACCAGATTCCGCAGGGCTGGAACGTGCTCTACCAGATTGCTGCCACCCACAGCGCCACTCAGCTCTATCCGCAGCCTGACGCGTTTGACCCCGATCGCTTCAGTCCAGAAAATCTGCAAAACCAGACGGTCGATCGCCAGAAGTACGGCTACCTGCCCTTTGGCGGCGGCATCCGGGAATGCATCGGCAAGGAGTTTGCCCGCCTGGAAATGAAGATCTTCGCCGTTCACTTGGCGCGCGGCTACAACTGGTCGTTGCTGCCCGATCAAGACCTGACGCTGATCACGGTGCCGACACCGCATCCTAAAGATGGCTTGCGAGTACGGTTCACCTGCGATCATGGCCTCAACTGAGCCTACGCCTCATCCTGCGATTTATCTTGCGATTCTTCATCCCACAGCCGCTCTAGCTGATAGCGCCATGCGCTCAAAACCGTACTGCGATCGCCAGCGCTAGCATCTAGATCCCCCATGACTCCCTCTTCGTAGAAACGCTCTAGAGATTGCAGCGTTGCTGCCAAGCTTTGCCCCTGCATTTTCGCCGCTCGGATAATCTGCCGCACCTGCGCTTCGGCAAAACGGCTGAAGCTGTCGGAAAGTCCCTGCTGATGGAGCGTGACTAACCGGGCGATCGCCGCCTGAAAGTCCTCAGAGGTCAGGGTCGCCATGCTGTGATGGAAAACGCCCCAGAGTAAGTTTTGAAACAGGGCGTAGCGGGTTTCCTGGGTTTCATCGAAGTTAGCTTCTAAAAGTTGCGCTAGGTAGGGAGCGGCTTCTTGAGCGGGGGCAATAGTGATCAGCGATCGCAACCAGCTTTGATCTTCAGACAGCAACACCAGTAGACGCAAATTCTCGCCTTCAATTTGCCAGGATTCAGGTTCGTTTACCCTCACAGCCTCTCCAAATAAGGCAGTCAGGGTTTGAGTAATATCTTGAGGAATCATATTGATGCAAGATGAAATCTATTTATAGATTCATTGTTGCAGTTTCTGAGTTGCAGTTTCCGAGTTGCAGTTTCAGATGCGATTAATTTCTATGCCTTTAAGTTTACTGGAAGGGTAATGATAAACTCTGTGCCTTGACCTAATGCTGAGTTAATGGACAATGTGCCGCTATGCTTTTCGGTAACGATTTGATGAGCGATCGCCAGTCCCAGCCCAGTTCCTTTACCCACTGCTTTTGTCGTAAATAAATGATTAAAGGCTTGTTTCCTGACGGTTTCCGACATACCAATGCCATTGTCTCGAATTGAAATCACGACTTGTGTACCAGATTTATCTAAGTTTGTCCGTATTTCTATACGATTTAGATTGTCCTTTAGCCCGTTAGATTGGCGTTTCTGATTTGCTTCCTCTAGAGCATCGATCGCGTTTGCCAAAATATTCATAAACACCTGATTGAGCTGTCCAGGAAAACATTCAATTAAAGGCAAATCGCCGTACTCTTTAATCACTTCAATGAGGGGATGAGTATCCGTAGCTTTCAGGCGATGTTTCAAGATGAGGATGGTGCTATCGATACCGTCATGTAGGCTAAAGGGCACTTTGTAGTCCTTGTCGGCTCTAGAAAAAGTGCGTAGACTGTTGCTGATGCCGCGAATTCGATCAGCCCCTAGCTTCATGGAATCAATCAATTTGGGCAAATCTTCTCGCACATAATCCAGATCAATGGCTTCGATTTCATGGGCAATTGTTGACACCGGATCGGGATAATGTTGCTGATACAAATCCAGCAGTTTTAGTAAGTCACTAACATAGTCTTTAGCAGGTCGAATGTTCCCAATAATAAAGCCAACCGGATTATTGATTTCGTGCGCCACCCCGGCAACCAAATTGCCTAACGCCGACATTTTTTCATTCTGTACGAGCTGTAGCTGCGTTTGCTGAAGATTTTCCATTGCTCCTTCTAACTGAGCGGACTGTTCGGCGGTCTGGCTTAGCAGCTTTGCTTGTTCTAGCGCCACGCTTAGCTGAACCGCAATTTGCTTGGCAAACTGAATTTCTTCTGCCGACCAGTTCCGAGGTTCTGCACACTGATGTACACAGAGCAATCCCCACAGCTTATCCCGCCATAGAATGGGAGCTACCATGTTTGCTTTAATCAAAAACTGCTCTAAAATCTGCCGATAGCAAGGCTGAATATCAGCTTGCGCGAGATTTGACACGACATGAACTCGCCCTTTCCGGTAGTGCTCTGCGTACCGTTCTCCAAAACAATAATCGCTAACCTTCATTTGCAGCGCTGAGGGAAACCCATCCTGCACGTCTTCGGCAACGATCGCGCCTTCGTTCAAATTAGAGGCTAAATCAAATTGGTAGATGCCGACCCGATCGGCTTTCAAAATCTGGCGCACTCGCTGGGTAACAACCGCAAAGATGGTATCGACATCCAGCGATCGCCGGATATCAGAAACAGCTTCAAACAGCATCTCCTGCCCCTGAAGCGATCGTTCCAAGCTTTGAGCATAGACTTGAGACTGCTCGTAGAGTCTGGCATTTTCGATGGAAATAGCGGCTTGGGCGCAGAGGAGGTTGAGCAGCTCAATGCGATCGTGCGTAAAGGCTCCAACGGTCAAATTATTTTCCAGGTACAGCACGCCCACCAGCTTGCCTTGGTGCAGAATGGGAGTACAGAGTGCGCTCTTGGGCTGTCGCTGCAAGATATAGGGATCAGCTAAGAGCGCAGAATCCAGAGAGGTCTGCACGATTACAGCAGGCTGTAGCGTTCGTCTGACGAGGTTTACCAAACTAATCGGCACCTCTTCGCTGTTTTCAAGCAGCACGGACTGCAACATCACTGCGGGCTGTCCGACCTGAGCCACGGCTTCAACGGTGAGTTGACTGACTTGAAGACCCGTAAGCATTAGCACACACTTGTCGGCACCTGCTGTTGTCGTCAGGATTTCTAAAAGGGTGCTCAGTAATTTTTCAAGCTGAATCTCGCTAGAGAGGGTTTGGGAGGCTTTGAGAATAGCTGCAAAATCAAGAGCGATCGAGATGCTATTGCCTCCGGACAAAGAGGTCTGAGGGAATAAAGTTTCGATCGCAAAAATTGTTTCAGTGGGTGCAAACGTAGTCGCGGCTTGCTCTAAAATAGGGGCGAGGAGCTTTGGGTAGCGCTGCTCCAAATCTATCACCTTGGCTTTTGCGCCCCAGTGAGCATAACCGTAGTAGGCTTCTGTCAGGTACTCCTGCGCAATTTTCTCTTTGCCCCACTCCAGATAAAATTTAGCGGCAAGTTCATTCGCAAGAGCTGCTTCATTGAGATATTCGTGTTTTTTAGCCAGTGCAATGGCGCGATCGTATTGGTCACTTGCCCCAATTTTGTCCCCTAAAACTCGGCACTGTTCTGCGGCAATCAAAGCGCACCGCTGAGCCTGATTGCTCGGTGCATGAACTGCCCACTGACTCAGCTTTTCTTGATGGGCAGCAACCCGTTCCAGCGTGGCAACTTGCTCTAATTCGCTGACTTCTGGGTAAAGCGCTAATCGAGTTAGCGCATCGTAGAAATAGAAAATAGGAATGTGGAGGAGTCCTGCCGCTGCACCTAAATATTGTTCTGCTAAATTGGCGTGCTTGAATGCCCGCTCATGGCGTTGAAACAGGTAGGAAAGGCTCAGTTTATTGAGATAGAGCTGAAACAGCACCAACAATTGGTTGGCTTCGAGATGAAGCTGAATCATCGCATCTTCGTTATAATGTTCGCTATACAGGCGATCGGGTTCAGCCGTCATCTCCAGGAGATTGAGGACTCCCTGATAGTAAAGACTTTGAATGGCGAAACAAGCATCGTGGCGCAATTGCTGAATCACCTGGCGATGATCTTCCATTGCCTGACGCAGGGAAGAGAGTTCCTGTCCGCTGAAATAAGCCGTGTAGTCATAGCACATGAGGCTCAAGGGAACATACTCCATATCACCCGTTTCTAGTCCGCTAGAGTAGGCTTGCAGGTATCCATGCAGGGTATTTTTTGCGGATTCTCGCAAATGTCTGAGGAAAACGGTGAAGCCAAATATGGTTTTAGCCTCGACTTTTGAGGACTGAAGAACCTGCAAGAGGCTTATCCCCAGTTGTCCAAACCGATAGCCCGCGTCCAAATCCCCCGCCATGGAAACAAGCATCAGCCCATACTTGACATAGCCATAGGCAGACTCCGGAGCATTGCCATACTGCACCGACAAATTGACATGGGCGAAGATGACCAGAGGCAATAGGGCTGGAGCCACCTGATAGGTCGTAGACATGATGCTGGATAGAATCACCATTGCGGCTCTTGGCTCTGCTGCGGTCATTTGGGGTAACTCCAGCAAAGATTCGATCGCTCGCTCATCCAGCAGCGCTTGCGTCTGTTGCAATGCCTGGATGATGTCATCTTGCGTCGGGTGCTCTGGCAGAGCCACCCCCAGGTGTGCCACCACTTCTCGAGCTATCCGCAAGGCTTCTAGATGTCGGTTTTGGAGACCATAAGCCTGAATTTTGATCTCATAAATATTGACTCGATCGAGCCAGGAATGAGCATGGGTCAGCACGGATTCTGCCAACTGCTCCATGAGTTCAAAGTCAGTGCTGAGGTAGGCTGCCTCTGTTGCGCCTTCGTAGAGCGAGAGGGCAAGGGCGTACTGGTGCTGCCAGCAATCGCTCCGCAGCAGCGCAATACCTGTGTTGAAATAGCTCAACGCTGCCCCGTAGGCAGTCGCACTTCTGGCTTTTCTCCCAGCCGTCAGATTGAGCTGCACAAGTTCCTGTTGCTCTAGAGTATCAGCGATCAACGATGCGCCTTGGTTGAGATGGTTGACGATCGCAAAGAGTTTTTCCTCTCGCTCTTCTAAAGGAGTGCCCTTAAGGAGCAATCGCCCTATTTTGAGATGCGTCATCTGTTTTTGATCATCCGCAATCAGGCAATAGGCAGCTTGCTGAACGCGATCGTGCAAGAATTTGTAGGGCGCAGATTGGGGCGCAGATTGGGGCGCAGATTGAGCCGATGAGTTATCTAGAGTATCGCTAACCGTAGCGCCGCCAGCAGTAGTATCGCCAACGGCATTTTCAGCAGGTCGATTAAAAAACTTGTAGACTTCGCTTTGTGGTAAGAGCAAGCCTTCCTGCAACGCTTTCCATAGAGCTGATGCCATCTCCATTTCCGGTTGTTCTGCAACGATCGCCAAGGTTGCCAAATCAAACGAGCTGCCAATACAGGCTGCAAGCTTGAGCGCCCTCTGAGTTTCGGCTGGCAACTTCTGTAGCTGCATTGCCATAAATTCCACCACATTGTTCGTGAGGGAAAGCGATCGTACCTGCGCCATATCGCACTGCCAGTGCCCGCTGTTGTAGTCGAATTGAATGAGGCGATCGTCATACAGCGCCTTCAAAAATTGGTTGGTAAAGAACGGATTGCCCTGGGTTTTTTGATAAATCCATTCGGTCAACGGCAGGGCAAGGTCTTCTGTACAATTCAGCGTTGCCGCAACCAGTTGGTTAATATCTTCTAAACTGAGAGCCTTTAGGGTGATGGTGGTAACGGCTTTCGTCCGCTCGATCTCTGCCAATGTCAGCATTAGCGGATGGGACGGAAACACTTCGTTATCGCGGTAGGCTCCCAAAATCAGCAGATAGCCTGTTTTAGCCTCGCTGATCAACAGTTTCAGCAAATGAAGAGAAGCTGAATCTGCCCACTGCAAGTCATCAATAAATAAAACTAGCGGATGTTCTGCTGTGGTGAAGACCTGAATAAATTTCTGAAACAGTAGGTTGAACCGATTTTGTGCTGCACCGCCAGAAAGTTCGGGTACCGGGGGCTGCTTATCTATTACCTGTTCTAGTTCAGGAATCACCTCAATTATGATCTGTCCACTGTCTCCCAAAGCATCTGCAATTCTGGTCTTCCACTGCCTCAATTGAGCATCGCTCTCACTGAGGATCTGCCTTATCAAACTCCTGAGAGCCTGCACAAACGCAGAAAAAGGTATGTTGCGCTGAAACTGATCAAATTTGCCTTGAATGAAATATCCGCGCTGCCGCACGATCGGCTTATGGACTTCACTCACCACTGCGGTCTTACCAATGCCAGAGAAGCCTGCAACCAGCATCAATTCGGTGCTGCCATCGCTAGCTCGATTAAAGGCGCTCAATAGCTCAATGACTTCGGCTTCTCGACCGTAAAGCTGCTCTGGAATCAGGAAGCGATCGCAGATATCGTGCTGACCTAACATAAACCAGGCAAGGTTCCCCCTTGCTCGCCACTGGTTCAAACACCCTTCCAAATCATGTTTGATTCCTAACGCACTCTGGTAGCGATCGTCAGCGTTTTTAGCCATCAACTTTGCCACAATTTCAGACAGCAACGGTGGAATTTCAGCATTGAGGGCATGGGCTAAAGGCGGCTGCACCGCAAGATGGCAATGGATCAGCTCCATCGGGTCGTCGGTTGGAAAAGGAAGCTGACCCGTGAGCAGCTCATAGCAGGTGACTCCTAGCGAGTAAAAATCGCTGCGGTAATCGATCCCCCGGTTCATGCGTCCTGTTTGTTCAGGAGAGAGATAGGCAAGGGTGCCTTCTAGAAGGCTGGGATGCTGAATTTCCTGTGTTTCTCTAGGCAGAAGCGTAGAGATAGAAAAATCGATGAGTTTAATCTGATGAGAATCAGGATGAATTAAGACATTGGAGGGCTTGATGTCTTTATGGATTACTCGCTGCTGATGTAGCTGGTATAAACTCTCTACAAGTTGAAGAGCAATGGGAAAAAACTGGGTGAGCAACAGCGGCTTTGCCTGAGCAAATTGACGGAGCGAAATGCCGTCAAAGTCCTCCATCACTAGAGCGTAGCCGTTGCGATATGACTCCAAAGTGTGGGGTTTGATGACGGCTAAACCGTCTAAATTTTTAGTAATTCTGTACTGATGCCGGAATTGCACTAGCTCACTAAAGCTAGGATGCTCGTGCTTCAGGAGTTTAATGACAACAGGTCGTTGATCGACTGTACGAATCGCCCGATATACCACCGTGCGAGAGCCTGCATAGATTTGCTCGGTAATATGGTAGCCAGGAAGTGTGATGGCGCCACGCGTCAGGTTCATAGAATCACTCGACCTGTTATACAGTTAACTTTCCTCTATCATTGTGCCCATCCCAGAATCAGTGCTAACAGGCTTAAAAACTAGCAAAACCCAGAGTGATCAGTCTTAACAGTGCCTTGCGCTTGAGTCAATTTAGAGGTTTAGCTATGTGGCTTAGGCAATTGAAAGCTGTAGATACCCTGCTTTCAAATATCCTGCTTTCAAGTATCCAGAGTGTTTGATACAGCTTAGCCAGGTGGTACGGCTATTTACGATAAAATCTGCTACGAGGTCGCTAACGATAGATCTAATTTAGCAGAATTAATTTTTAGCAGAATTAATTCATCTACCCTGACGCTGAGCTGAGTTTTTTTAGAGGATTGCAATGCCATACCTATCACTGCCTCCGCTTGCTCAATACTCTGTGGATGTGGGCTGGAATATCATTGGAGACTCAATTCTGTTTCTGTTGCTAGGTTTAGCTCTATCCTCGATCGCATATTACGGCTATGCCATTACTGCCGCTATCCAGTTCTTGTCACGTTCCAGCAATGTTGCTCCGGACTTTCATCCACCCATCAGCATTCTCAAGCCCGTTTGTGGACTGAGCGACCAGCTTTATGAAAACCTTGCATCATTCTGCCAACAAGACTATCCAGATTATCAGCTGATTTTTGGGGTACAGGATCAGCAAGACCCCAGTATCAAAGTCGTGAGGCAGTTAATGGATAATTTTCCAGACCTCGATATGCGGCTGATTGTGAATCATCACACCATTGGCACAAATCGAAAAGTTTGCAATCTCGCAAACGCCTTAATCGCAGCCGAACATGAAGTCTTGTTACTGGCAGATAGCGATGTTCGAGTCGAACCAAACTACTTACGAGAGATAGTTCAGCCTCTGAGCGATGCTAAAGTCGGCGTGGTGACTTGTCTCTATCGCTCTCTTACTCAAGGCTGGGTGACAACCTTAGAAGCCCTCGGCACAGCGACCGATTTTCATCCAGGGGTTTTAGTCAGCACTCAGCTAGAAGGCACTCGCTTTGCAATGGGTCAAACTATCCTGATGCGTCAATCTGTACTGAGAGAGATTGGTGGGTTTGAGGCGATCGCTGATTATTTAGCAGACGATTTTCAATTGGGATATTTACCCACTCAGATAGGCTATCAGGTCGTGCTTTCCACTTACGTTGTTGAGCATGTGCTGCCAACCAGTACATTCGCAGCTTCTTGGCAGCGTCAGTTGCGCTGGATGCTGTGTATTCGTGTCTCCCGCGCTTGGGGCTATGTCGGGTTGATTTTTACCTACGGAACCGTGACGAGTTTAGTGTTCCTATTGGCTACTGGGGGATCACATCTCGGTTGGGGAGTGCTGAGCCTTGCCTGGATCAGCCGACTTGTGGTGGCTTGGCTAGTGGGGGTCAAAATCCTGAAGGATGCTGCTACAAAACGATGGTTATGGCTGGTACCCTTGCGTGATCTGCTTAGCTTTGCGCTGTGGTGCTACAGCTTTGTGGGAAACACGTTTGAGTGGTCTGATCGGCGACTCAAGACTACAAAAGAAGGTAAACTTGTGTCTCTGCCCATCCTAGATGAAAATGTTAAGTCGGTCGGCTAGCCTTTAGAATGAGCGGAGGCTTGCTGCATTTGGCGCTCTTTCAGGTAAGAGAAAAACTCTCCACCTTCGCGCAAGCGACGCACCAAAATTTGCGGATCGCTCAGCATTTCACGAACAATTGGGATGATAGCTTTAGGACGAAAATAGAACCGACGATACATCTGCTCAACGGCATCTTCAATCGCAGCATTCGACAGCCCTGGATATTGTAGAGTCGAAGTCTGAATTCCCGAATTAGCAACCAGCACATTATCTTTGAACCAGCCATTCTCCTGCGCCTGACGGTATAGCTCTGTGCCCGGATAGGGAGCGGCGATCGAAACCTGAATCGTGTGTGGACTGATCTCGCAAGCAAACCGAATCGTTTCCTCGATCGTTTCCTGAGTTTCGATCGGCAAACCAATCATGAAGGTACCATGCACTGTAATACCTAAATCCTTACAGTGTTTCATAAACTGACGAGCAGCCTCTAGCCGAATGCCCTTGCGGATATTATCTAAAATCTGCTGATTGCCCGATTCAAACCCGACTAGCAAGAGGCGTAAGCCATTGTCCCGAAGCTGTTTGAGCGTGTCATAGTCTAGGTTGGCGCGGGCGTTACAACTCCAGGTCAGCTTCAGCCGCTTCATGTGTTCGCTGATGGCGATCGCCCGCTGCTTATCAATGGTAAACGTGTCGTCGTCGAACATATATTCCCGGACGCGATCGCCAAATAAAGCCTTAGCTTGATCCATCTCTCGCCCCACGGCTTCTGGGCTTTTGGTGCGATACTGATGTCCACCAATGGTCTGCGGCCACAGACAAAAGCTACACTTTGCCGGACAGCCGCGCCCTGTGTAGAACGAAACATAGGGATGCAGCAAATAGCCAATGAAGTATTTGCTGATATCTAAATCTCGCGCATAGACAGGCAAAACGCTGGGCATCGCATCCCAATCGTGAATCAAATCGCGATCGGGCGTGTGGTGCAGTTCGCCCTGCGTATCACGGTAGCTTAATCCTCGGATTTGATTCCACGGCTGATCTTCGGCAAGCTCTTTGCAGGTGTAGTCAAATTCATGCCGACAAACAAAATCAATCACCGGATTCTCGCGGAGGGTCTGCTCCGGCAAAATTGCCACATGTGCCCCAATAAAGCCGATTTGCACGGCAGGATTTTGGGCTTTAATGGCTGCTGCACATTTGACATCATTGGCGAGAGATGGCGTACTGGTATGCAAAATCACCAGCTCATAATCTTTGGCAATCTTCAACACATCTTCAACGGTTTTCCCCTGCGGTGGGGCATCGACCAATCGGCTTTCCGGCACCAGAGCAGCAGGTTGCGCTAGCCAAGTAGGATACCAGAAAGACGTGACCTCTCGCTTTGCCTGGTATCTTGCACCTGCGCCGCCGTCAAATCCATCAAATGAGGGCGGACTCAAAAACAGCGTTCTTTTCAAAAGGATTCTCCTCTTACTCTAGATTTGCCCTGCACAAATTAGGCGGTTATTGCTCTGTGAGCGCCAAAACTTGACTCCGGCTAAGCTTCTCGCCTCCGATCGCTATTAGATTGAGCGTTGCGTGAGCCAACGTCAGCGGAATTTTGCAAAAGTCTAGTGCAGCCCCTTTGGGCAAAGCTTTTGTGTAAGCATCCGCCAGGGTTAAATTTCGTCGTGCATACAGCTGCATTTCTTTATTGCCCCAGCCATCCGGGTAGAACTCTACGCCGCGCGACAGGTCATCTCCGTGATTGCGCAGAATGTTAACCGCCTGTAGACCCCGACCAAAGCCGATCGCATCGGTTCGATTTGTCTGGGTGCCGTCATACCAAGCCCACAGATCGGACAACATCAAGCCGACCGCCCCAGCCACACTGAAGGTGTAGCGGTTTAGATCTGCCTCAGTGTGGACTGCCCAATTGTTCTCTGCCCAGTACGCCATCCGGTCTGACATGGCGGCTGTGGCATCCCAGATGCGGGGGGCAATGCTCGCAGGAGCCAATGCCGCCCATTCTCCAATCCGTAGCGAAACTTCAGGTAAAGAGTTTTGGTATCCCAAAAAAACGTTGGCAAAAGCGCTGTGGTTAATCTGCTGATCTGAGGCCTGTAGCGTGAGGCTGATGGCTTGCAGAAGCTTGATCTTTGTAGCGCTGTCCAAATCTGCGTGGTCTTCAATATCATCGATCGCCCGCATACAGAGATAGGCTGAAGCTACCGCTTCTTGCAGTTCCGATGGCAATCGACTAATGGGAATGTAGAACGTGCGGCTAGTCTCCTTCAAAGCTTCCAAGCCATCTTTCAGTAAACCCATGTTGTTACTCCTCACAAGAACTAAATTTTCACAACCGCTAAAACTTTAAGAGATACTTTAAGGGATATAAAAGCTGAGAATTCAGAAAGCCGCATCTCCTTTTGATAGGGGGTGTTTAAGAAAGGTGGAAATTAAACTTAAAATATCTGGGCTGAACCCATGCGAGGCACGAAGTCATTCAGTCTATGACAGCTGAATACGATCTACCTTTCCAGACTCCGCCATGCCCTCGCCAATGGCGTAACGCAGAATCTAGAGTCATTAGCGTGTACAGCAAAGCGATCATAGGCAGACAAAAAGTAAGGATCAATGAACATCGATAAAGTTGAATCGTTGGCAGATAGCTCCATGACATCAGTATCCAGCCCAAAAGTCCAACGATCGCCAAACTCCAATTTTGAGTCAACAGTCCGACAATCATGCTGATCATCGGCACCCCATAGATTAGAATCATTCCTAGCGCTGTTCCTAGCAGTAACCCCAGAGAATAGTTAAGCTGGGTAAAAGCTGTTCTCGCTACCATATTCCAGATTGACATTAAAGAAGGATAGGCTCTGAGGCTTTGAGTAGAATCGCCCAGCCCCAACCAGATACGCCCACCGTTAGTCTTGACCGCTTTTGCCAACGCGCAATCATCAATCAAGGCTTGCCGAATAGCCTGAATTCCGCCAATTTGAGATAACATGGTCGATCGGATCAGGATACAGCCGCCAGCAGCAGCAGCCATAGAATGAGCCGGATCATTTACCCAGCGAAACGGGTAAAGTTTTTGGAAGAAGAAAACGAAAGCCGGGATGAGCAACTGTTCCCAAAAGCTCTGACACCGAAGTTGCACCATTAGTGAAACCAGATCAAGCTTGTCTTGCTCTGCCTTAGTCACCAGGCGCGAGATATTTTGGGGATCATGCTGAATATCGGCATCAGTCAGCAAAAAGTAGTCAGGAGAAGATTGGCTCTGAGCCTGACAGATGCCTTGAGCGATCGCCCAAAGTTTCCCCGTCCAGCCGTTGGGCAATGGCTCCCCTGAAATCACCGAGAGCTGGCGATCGGGCAAGGGCTGCTGCGATTTGGGCTGCGATCGAGCCAATGCCTTAGCGATCGCGGCTGTGCCATCAGTGCTGTGATCATCCACCAAGATAATGCTCATGATTCCCGGATAATCTTGATTGAGCAGAGAAGGCAGCGTTGTCGGCAGCATATCGACCTCGTTTCGAGCGGGAATGACTACACAAACAGCAGGATATTTCTTGAGCTTATGGCTTTTCCATTGCTTTGCCTTCCCTTGAATCTCAGGAGATTCTAACTTTTGATCTGCTTGCCAAAACTGCCCTCGTCCGACCAAAAGGATGATCCAAATCAATGACGATAAGGCGGCTAATGCTAGCCCAAGTTCGCCTGTCATACAGTTCTCACATTGTCACATCAGCCGCATAATACAAATCATGATATGAAGCACAATACAATAACTTTTGCATAATGTCTCCTATTCACTGGAGAAAGCGATCGTTGAATCTTTGTCCTTGCGTTAGCGCCCCCACGATAGCTCTAGGGCGAGAAAGCTAAAGCTACATCTCGGTAAAGCAAATCGGTAAAGCAAACTATGCAAATTCAAGATCGGGAAACAACACCAGCCGTTCAAACCGCGATCGCTGCCAGCCAGGGCTACCTGCTCTCGATTCAAAACTCGGCAGGCTATTGGTGGTCAGAGCTAGAGTCGAATGTGACGATGACGGCTGAGGTGGTGCTGTTGCACAAGATTTGGGGAACTGATGCGTCTAGACCCCTCCATAAGGCTGAAATCTACTTTCGGCAGCAGCAGCGATCCCACGGCGGCTGGGAGCTGTTTTATGGCGATGGAGGCAATCTCAGCACCTCCATTGAGGCATACATGGCGCTCCGGCTCTTGGGAGTCTCTGCCAGCGACCCGGCGCTGCAACAGGCGAAGGCTTTTATTTTGGAACGGGGCGGCATCCGGCGATCGCGCATTTTCACCAAGTTTCACCTAGCGCTAATCGGCTGTTTTGACTGGCGCGGCATCCCTTCACTGCCTCCCTGGATCATGCTGTTGCCCGATCGTTTTTTCTTCAATATTTACGAGCTGTCAAGCTGGGCAAGAGGCAGCACAGTCCCCCTGCTGATTGTGTTCGATCGCCAGCCCATTTTTCCCACAACTCCGGGCTTTAATCTGGATGAACTCTACGTTGAAAATGAGGGATCGGCAAGATATGCGCTGTCTCGTAATCACGACTGGACAGATCTTTTCCTCACGTTAGATGGATTGTTTAAGTTTGCCGAACGCTTCAATCTCATTCCTTTTCGGCAACAGGGCATCAACGCCGCAGAACGCTGGATTTTGGAGCGGCAGGAAGCAACAGGCGACTGGGGTGGCATCATTCCAGCAATGCTTAACTCCTTACTGGCTCTACGCTGTCTAGAGTATGATGCCCACGATCCGATCGTTGAACGAGGATTGCAGGCGGTCGATCGCTTCGCTATTGAAACGTCTGCCACCTATCGGATTCAGCCCTGTGTCTCTCCAGTGTGGGATACGGCGCTGGTGATGCGATCGCTCGCAGCCTCTGGTCTAGCCCCCGATCATCCGGCGCTGGTGCAGGGTGGCGAATGGCTGCTGAGCAAGCAGATTCTGGACTATGGCGATTGGGCGGTGAAGAATCGTCAAGGCAAACCCGGTGCCTGGGCGTTTGAGTTTGAGAATCGCTTTTACCCCGATGTTGATGATTCGGCGGTTGTTGTGATGGCGCTAAAGCAGGTGCAACTGCCCAACGAGGCATTAAAGCAGGCGGCGATCGATCGGGCAGTTGCCTGGATTGCCACGATGCAGTGCCGGGAGGGCGGCTGGGCAGCCTTTGATCTGAATAACAACCAAGATTGGCTCAATGCTTTGCCCTATGCCGATCTTAAGGCAATGATTGATCCCAACACCGCAGATGTGACGGCGCGAGTCCTGGAAATGGCGGGCTGTCTGGGAGAAAGTCGCCGCAGAGACAATCATCTGGAATTCGAGAGGATCGATCGCGCCCTCACTTATTTGATTCAGCAACAGGAGCCAGAAGGCTGCTGGTTTGGGCGTTGGGGGGTCAACTATATCTATGGAACAAGCGGCGTGTTGGCGGCATTGGCGGCGATCGCCTCCCCCAATCAGCCCCTGAGTGCGCCTTGTCGTCAGGCTATGGAGCGCGGTGCGGAATGGTTGGTAAGCTGCCAAAATTCCGATGGCGGCTGGGGAGAAACCTGTCGGAGCTACGACAATCCAGCACTCAAAGGACAGGGCATCAGCACAGCATCCCAAACGGCATGGGCACTGATTGGCTTGATGGCAGCCAGAGAAGCAATGCAAACCTTCCCAGATCAGACTAATACAGCTCAGACCGCTACAGTAGGGGCGATTCGGCAAGGCATCCAATATCTTGTGGATACGCAGCGTCCTGATGGCACCTGGGACGAAGCCGAATTCACGGGGACAGGATTTCCCAGCCATTTTTATCTCAAGTACCATCTCTACCAGCAGCACTTCCCCCTGACGGCGCTAGGGCAATATTGGCACCTATCCGCGAGGCTGTCACCATGAGCCTGGTGACGTTTTTGCTGCAATCTTCTTGGCAGATGATGACGATCGCCGCCCTGACCGGATTCGTGAGCGGCATCAGCTCTGCCGGGTTGATTGCGCTAATCAGTTATGCCATCAGCCACCCCTTGAGTACCTCTACGCCGATGCTGCTGCTGGGGTTTTTAGGATTGGCAGCGATCGCCCTCCTCACCAGCATTGTCTCTCAGGTGGTGTTGGTTCGCCTCTCGCACCATGCCGTGTTTCACTTGCGAATGCGATTAATTCGCCAAATTCTGGCTTCAGAACTTACCGATCTAGAGCGGATTGGCAACCCGCGCCTTCTGGCAGCATTGACAGAGGATGTCCGAGCAATTACTAGCGCCGTGTTTGTCCTGCCGTTGCTGTGCATTGATCTGGCGATCGTTGTAGGTTGCCTGATCTACATTACCTGGCTTTCCTGGACGGCGCTGCTGCTGGTCTTCGCGTTAATGGGGGCGGCGGTTATGAGCTGTATTCGGCTCTTGAGGCAAGGAGAAAAGCTGCTGGCTTTGGCGCGTGAGGAGGAAGATTATTTATTTGATCACTTCCGTTCGACCACTGAAGGGATTAAAGAATTGAAGCTGCATTACCAACGGCGACAAATGTTTCTAGAAAACGCAGTTGAACCCACGGCAATCAATTTCCGGCGCTACAACATTCGAGGACTGACGATGTTTGCAGCCTCCTCTAGCTTGGGCAAGCTGCTGTTCTTTTTCGCGGTGGGGTTCGTTTTATTTGCGCTCCCTAAGCTGATCTCTATCCAACCTGAGGCAATTTCTGGGTATATCCTCGCTTTCATCTATCTGACGATGCCGATGGAGAACATCGTCAATAGCTTTCCAGTGATTAGCCAATCGAATATTGCCCTGCGAAAAATTCAGGACTTGGGGTTGTCCTTAAGCGATCGCTCTTCACTCTCAAGCCCGCCTAAAGCAGAGTCTGACTGGCATAGCCTGGAACTTCGAGACTTGGTGTATCCCTATCAGCGATCGCCTGAAGATACTCCTTTTGTTCTGGGAGCGCTCGATATCACCTTCTATCCCGGCGAAATTACCTTTATCGCCGGGGGAAACGGCAGCGGCAAATCCACCTTTGCTAAGCTGCTGACCGGGCTTTACATTCCTGAGTCGGGCGCAATTTTTTTAGACAAACAGCCGATTACGGATGAAAATCGGGAATGGTATCGTCAGCATTTTGCCGTCGTATTTGCAGATTTTTTCCTGTTCGAGCGGCTTTTAGGATTGGAGCAGGTCAATCTCGATCATTTGGCGCAGAATTATCTCAGTAAGCTCCAGATTGATCACAAAGTCAAAATTGAGCGAGGTAAGCTTTCGACGACCGCGCTTTCGCAAGGACAACGCAAGCGGCTTGCCCTGCTGACGGCATACTTAGAAGACCGCCCGATTTATCTGTTTGATGAGTGGGCCGCCGATCAAGATCCTGTGTTTAAAGAGCTTTTCTACAGACAGTTTCTGCCGAGCTTGAAGCAAAAGGGCAAGACTGTGATTGTGATCAGCCATGATGATCACTATTTTCACTTAGCCGATCGCCTCATCAAACTGGATAACGGACAGGTCGAGTTCGATCGCTAAGCATTAAGCAATCACACGAACCTAAACCTCTCCTGCCAAAAAAGAGAGTCTGATCAGAAATTCCTCTCCCGAAACGGGAGAGGAATTTCTGATCAGGGCAACTGCTTTCTTTCAAGCTGACTAATCAGTCTCTCAGCTTAAACGATTCAAGTTGGCGATCATCACCTGCTGGACGGTCAAACCCTCTTCCAGAAGCTTAGCCCGCTTGCCATCTTCAAACTGACGAAGTAAGCCTTCATCAAAAGGTTCGATCGTATGTACGATCTGCCTGCCGCGTGAAATCACGTGACCCAGGCCATCGTACGCTTCCCACTGTGCAAAATACATGTGCATTAAAGTCAACCTCAAAGCATATTGTCTGCTGCATCCGCTAGCTTCTTAGCTGCCAATGCAGATTATTGATACAAAAGCAACCCCACGAACCAGCAATTATAGCGTACGGTTCATAGAGTCGTATTAGGGAGACTACTGAGGGTAAAGAGTGGGCAAACTGAGCGGATTTTGGATTTCGCCTCCTTCAGATTGATAGGTTCAGCAAGATCTAAGAGAGGAGTTGCGATCGCCGCTTCTTTGCCCTGATCCTTTGCCTCTAACCTTTTCGGAGATTCTGTAAAGGATTCTGGAGCAATGGGGCTACGCTCTCTTGAACCTCTATCCTCTGCCTCTTGATGTAAAGCTCATGTAAGGATGGGCGATCGACACTTCATCAACGCCTCCGTAGACCCACTGATGCAGCTAATGCATGAGCTTAGCCTTTATCAATTCGTTATCTTCCTACTCTATCTTCATCGTGGAGGTGAGTTTAGTCACTGTCTCAAATAAGCCTTCAAACCAGCCCGCAAACAAGCCTTTAAAGCAAGTCAAGTTAGCTCCTTGCCTCTGGTCGAAGTTTTGGCTTTTTGTGACCTGAGACGTAGTCCCTCCGAAGTCTAGCCTTCTCTGAGATCTAGCCCCTTCTGAGATATTGAAATGCGCTTTCTTGACAAGCTGAGTATTCAATCGAAGCTGCTGCTCATACTGCTGCTGATCAGCATTGCCTCCATTTTAACTATTGGCTATATTGGCTACAGCAGCGGCAAAACGGCTTTGACCAGCAGTATTCTTAACCAACTGGTTAGCCTCCGAACTGAAAGAGCAGAGGCGATTTCTTCCTACTTTCAAGTTACTGAAAACCACGTTCTGACTCTCAGCGAATCGCCTGCCATTATTGACGCAATGAAAGGGTTTAAGGCGGCTTATCAGAAGCTCAACACGGTAAATTTGACCTCAAGACAGCAGCAGTCCGTTGAGAAATTTTACCGAGAAGACTTTATCCCTGGACTGTCGAGCAACTTGTCTGACGGCAGTACGCCTCTAGCCGAAACCTATCTACCTCAGACTCCTGCGCAAAGCTATCTTCAGTATCACTACATTGTTAGCAATCCTAATCCCTTAGACAAAAAGATTGCTCTAGTTGATGCGTTGGATGGTAGCGACTATAGCCGTGTTCATCAACGCTTTCATCCTCTAGTTGAGAGCATCGTTGAAAAGTTTGGTTACTATGATTTCTACCTCGTTGATGTAGATACAGGAAACATTGTTTACTCAGCGTTGAAAGAGGCGGATTTTGGCAGCAATCTTAATCTAGGGCCTTACGCCAGCAGCAATCTGGCAAACGCAGTGGAGACAGTTCGTAAATCAAGAGATCCCAACTTTGTTACCAGCGCAGATTTTGACTTCTATCGAGCTTCGCGCAATCGACCTAGCTCTTTTATCGCTACAACCATCTTCGATAAAACTGACTTTATTGGAGCGCTGCTGATCCAGATTCCAGACAGTCGCATCAACCAGATCATGACCTCCAGAGGCGAGTGGCAGCAAACAGGACTGGGCAAAACGGGAGAAACGTTTTTGGTTGGGCCCGACACCTCGGTTCGCTCAGTGCCACGCCTGTTCGCTGAGAACCCAGATCAGTATTACGAAGCGCTTCAAGCGAGAGGTGTTGCCAAAGACATCATTGAACAGATTAAGCGCCTAGGCACGCCAATTTTGACCCAGAAGGTGCAGACAACGGCTCCACAAAGGGCGATCGCAGGTGAAACAGGCACTATCTCCTACGTGGACTATCGCGGCGAGTCGGTTCTCTCTGCTTTTCAACCGATCAAGTTAGGAGACTTCAACTGGGGTTTGGTGGCCAAGATGGATCAGTCAGAAGCCTTTGCTCCAGTCGATCGCTTCACCCGTAGGCTGCTGGTTGCCTCTGCCATTCTGGTGCCGTTGGTGACGCTGCTCTCGATCTGGCTGTCTCGTCTGTTTGTGCGTCCTATCAAGCGCTTGATTTCCGGAACTCGCCAAATTGAGGCGGGTGAAACCGATGTAGCAGTAAATATTCGATCGCAGGATGAATTTGGTGAACTCGCCCACTCCTTTAATCAGATGGCGCATAGCCTGCATGAAAAGGATCAGACGATTCAGACAGCGCTGCATGAAAATGAAAGGCTATTGCTGAACGTTTTGCCGCCGCCGATCGTCGCCCGACTCAAGAGTGGCGAACAGCAAATCTCCGATGTTTTTCCTAACGTTGCCGTTTTATATGCCGAAATAGAAGGCTTTAATGAGCTATCTGCTCAACTGCAACCTGACCAAACCATTACCTTGCTGAATGATATCGTTACTGCTTTTGATGAAGCGGCTGAACCCTTTGGGGTTGAGAAAATGAGAAGTGTGGGTAACGTTTATATCGCAGTTTGTGGACTATCCATATCGCGAGTCGATCACATTAAGCGAACGATGGACTTTGCCTTTGAGATTCTCAAGGTGATACGACGTTTTAATCAACAGCAGAAGACTGATCTAAGCCTTGACATTGGCATTCACTCAGGATCTGTAGTGGGTGGGATTGTTGGCAAAACTCGCTTTATCTATGCCCTAACAGGAGAAACCATGAAAATTGCTCACGATATTCACTCTTCGCCTGGGCAAAATACCATTCAGGTGACTCAGCCTATCTACGACAATTTGCATGACCTGTACTCCTTTGAGCGGATTGCCAATGTAGAGGTTAAAGGTCTGGCGAGTGTGCCTGTTTGGTCTGTCAAAGGGCAGAACTTTGTGCCCGATCTTCCGGCTCAAGATGCTCCAGAACATCCTGTCCCGGCACAGGATGTTCTGGCACAGGATGTCCCGGCGATCGCTCTGTCTGGGTCATCCGCTCATGCCAAGGAGTAACCATGCCAGACTTTATTGTTAAGCCCGATTGGTTGACCTGGATTGGAGCGCTGGTCATTGCATTTCCCCTGCTCATGTTTTTGCTGGGTGAAGTGATTGCTCGACTAGAGCGCAAGAAGCGATCGCTAGTGGCTCCCATTCTCATTTTACGGAACTTGGTGCTGCCCACCCTGGCTCTATTTTTGCTGCTGCACAAAGTATTGAATCTGACGCGGGACTCTAGCCTGGTTCGCGTTGTGGAATCGGTGCTGTGGGTGTTCATTATCTATGCCGTTCTGACGCTAATCAACATTGTGCTGTTTGAGGAGGCAGGCGCTGGCAGCTGGCAAGCCCAAACTCCCAAACTATTTCTTGACTTGAGCCGATTTTTCCTAATTTTAGTGGGAATTGCGATCGTCCTTTCCAGCGTTTGGGGAGCCGATCTGGGCGGTTTGCTCACGGCTCTGGGTGTAGGATCGCTAGTGATTGGTTTGGCTTTACAGGACAGCTTAGGCAACCTTTTCTCAGGGATTGCGCTGCTGTTTGAGCGTCCGCTCACCGCCGGAGACTGGGTGCGCATCGGTGATGATGAAGGCAAGGTGATCGAAGTAACCTGGCGATCGGTGCATCTGCAAACCTGGAGTCGAGATCTGCTGGTGGTTCCCAATTCAGAGTTAGCCAAAGGCAGCTTCAAAAATCTCAGCCGCCCAACGCGTCTACATGTAGAAACCTTTGAGATTGGGTTTTCCTATGATGATCCGCCCAACCGAGTTAAGCAAATTCTGAAGCAAGCCGCCCTCGAAACCGAAGGAGTTTTGCTAGATCCTCCCCCCTGGGTTGTGACGACAGCCTATGCCGACTTCTACATCAGCTACAAAATTGGTTTATTTGCAGAGAGCTATGAAAAAGCGTTGGGGGTTCGCAACGATTTCTCGACGCGCCTTTGGTATGTTGCCAAGCGCCACGGGCTAAGTATTCCCTACCCAATTTCAACAGAATATGAAGCTCAAATTTCTCTGCCTACCGTGGAAAATCCGTCAGTGCGGATTGCCAAAACGCTGAACTCTATTCCAAGCCTGAGCGCAGTCGCTCCGACGCTGATAGACCAGCTCAATGGCAACGCCGTTACCCAAGACTATGGCAGCAATGAGATTGTGGTGGCAGAGGGCGATCGCTTGCCAGGTCTATATATTGTTCTAAAGGGACATGCGGAAATGTCGGTTTCAGGGCGATCGGGCAGGCAGCAGGTGGCTCGGCTCTCGCAGGGCGATATCTTTGGCGAGAAGGCATCGCTTTTGTCTGAGCAGGTCAGCGATGTTTCGGTCGTTGCGTTGGATGACTTAGAACTGATGATCTTAGATGCTGACACGCTGCAAATGCTGTTGACTCGCAATCCCCGCTTTGCCAGCACGCTCGGAGACATTATGGAGATGCGTCGTAAGGTTCTCCAGGTTGCTAAGGTTGCCTAGGAGAGCGCCGAAAATCTGCAAAAAAAGTTGCCTGACCCTATAAGCCCCCAAGGTCAGGCAACGTTACCTGTAAGTACGCTTTGTTACTGGAAACCCAAACAACTAAATTGCCCCCTAGTTGTTCAGCTTCCAGTCGATCGCGTTCTCCAGAAGTGAGTTCATTTTGTCTTTTGGCACCCCCACTCAGCCTAGAGACAAGTACTGAACTTTAAACACTAAACCTCTTGGGGCAAGGAGAAGAATCCGTAAATTTACTTTTGTCCTTCCTTTTTTTGGGAGTCTTTACCTCTTAAGAACTCCCCTTTTTTAAGAGAGTCAGAGCTTTTTTGAGAGAGCCAGAGCGACAGAGGGCAGAGGGTAATGTTAGGCTCGGAGTGTTGTGCGATCGGTTCTGCGATCGGCTCTCCAATTCAATTCGCTACTGCCAGACCCATGCTCATTTCTCTTAACCGCAAAAAATTTGAGGAACTTATTCCTAGAGTCGCTACAAGTGAGCAGTACAAATACACTTGGGGCAAGCTGCCCGATTTTTTGCGGCGGCTGCTGATCTCACTGGTGGGTCTTGTAGTGGCACTGCTCATGAATCTCGTCTTGGGAGAGGATTTGTGGGCGCTGACCTTCACGGTCGGTCTGGCATCGGGCTTCTATTGGCTCTGGAGTCCCGTGTATTGGGCAAGCTTGAAGAATTTTGAGTGTCGCCGCTACCCCTACAGCGGACTGTGGCGAGGTGAGGTTCTAGACGTGTTTGTCACCGAAGAACTGATCGGCAAAGAAGAAACCGTCAATAAGCTAGGCGAGTTGGTGATCGTAGAGAACCGCGAGCGGCGGCTCAACTTGGAAATCGGCGATGAAGTTGGATTTGTTACAGAAATTCAGGTGCCGCTGAAGCGCGACCACCGGATTATCCGTTCTGGCGATCGGGCGGAGATGGTGGTCATGTCCGATGTGCCCGATTTGAGCCGGATTGGCAAAGTCTCAGATATTTACCTGCCTGACTACAGCCTCTGGGTGTCCGCTTATCCCTATCTGCGCCGCGATACCTTTGTCGAGGTGAGCAAGCAAATGGGACGACGGCAGGAGGGCAGCAGACGAGAGGGCGGACGAGAGGGCGGACGAGAGGGCAGAAAGCGGCGATCGCTCAACGAACGGCGTTTCCGAGATGAATTCCGGGACGAATTCCGGGACGAGCGCTAGGCTAAACCTTGGCTCGATTAAACCTTTGATCGATCGGTCAAAATCTCATAGCCTGTCTCTGTTACTAGAACCGTATGTTCAAACTGGGCTGAGAGGGCGCGATCGACCGTCACTACCGTCCATTGGTCGCCCAAAGTCCGCGTAATTTTTGAGCCTGCGTTCAGAATCGGCTCGATCGCTAAAGTCATGCCTGCCTTCAGCTTGACGTTAGGCATCTGGCGCGTGCGGAAGTTGAACACAGAAGGCTCTTCATGCAGGTTGCGTCCTACGCCGTGCCCGGTGTAGTCTTCCACGATCTTAAAGCCGTTGGCTTCGGCGTGGTCTTGTACGGCTCCGGCGATGTCTAGCAGGAAATTTCCGGCTTTCACCTGCTCAATACCTTTGTAGAGCGTTTCTTCGGCAACACGAATTAGCTTGGCGGCTGCCGGAGTGACGGTGAGGACGGCGATCGTAATGCAGGAATCTCCGTGAAATCCTGCAAAATATGCGCCCGTATCGACCTTCAGCACATCCCCTTTGCGGATTTTCTTCTTAGCGTTAGGAATGCCATGCACCACCTCATCGTTGATACTGGCACAGATGGAAGCCGGGAACCCGTGATAGCCCTTGAAGCTGGGCGTTGCCCCCATCTCGCGGATGCGCTTTTCGGCATGGGCATCCAGGTCGGCAGTGGTCATGCCGGGTTCGACTAATTCTGAAATTTCTTTCAAGACGATAGCAACAATCTTGCTCGCCTCTCGCATGATTTCAATTTCTGCCGGAGTTTTCAGCGCAATTCCACGGCTGCGTTTATGAATCCGGGGAGGCTGGTCAGGGCGAGGCTGGTGAGGGCGAGATAATAGATCAGTCAAGATGTTCATGGGTCGGACTGGGCTTTTAAATATCCAGGATTGGATGTGGCGATGTCTAAACCATAGCGCTTTTGCTCTTATAGCTGTCGCCAGTTTACTGAGGACATTTTTGGTGGGGCGCGGAGCACCCCACCAAAAATGTCCCCGTCCTAACCGCCAAGGCGGTTAGGACGGGGATTGCTGCCACAAAAAATTGGGGATTGAATCAGGGAAATCTGTGTTCCCAATATTCAATCCCCGATCGATTTTCATCTCTTTTGCCTTTAACGCTGCGGTGCAACCTCAAACTTGTGCGCATTGCTTTTCAGCAACGAGCTAAGCTGACTCTGCATCTCATCTCCTATGACCTTGCTGATTGCCTGTCGTTCTGGGTAGAAATCTGGGCGATCGAGGCTACGGGCGATCGCTTCATTCACCTGTTGCGCAATCAGCACCTGCATTTCTTCTTTGGCGCGACCTCGTTGATATTCAGCTCCTTCTTCGGTTGTGGCGTAGAGAGGCGGCAGACGATTGAGTGCGTAGGCGGCAATGTCACCCAGATCTAAAGTACAGTCGCTAGTCGCCTCAATTTCGGCAACCCTGGCGATCGCTTCGGTCAGCACCAGTTCTTCCATGACGTTAATGAACTGTTTGCGAGGTACCGCAACCACTTCACCCGTCAGCAACGAACCCATGAGGCGATCGAGCGCCATATATTCTTCAATAGACAGTTCGGAAGCCGTGTCACAGATGCGCCCTACTTCTGCTTCCATGGCGGGGGTCAGATAGCCATCTTGTAGAGCCTGTTCAACAATTTTTTCGATACTCATAAGGTTTTTCTATGCTCCACAGCACTGTGGATCTGGCGAACGTGGATCTGGCGAATGTGGACTTGGCGAACGTGGACTTGGGCGAACGTGGACTTGGCAAAACGTAGGCATGGCAAATACGCCCGCTTCTTGTCTTAGAGTGCCCCGGATTTAGAAAAGATCACGGTGAGCTAACGCAATTAGCCGTGAGAATTTTGTCAAGTCTCAGATTTGCCCGTTCACTCAAACCCGTTCACTCAAAACTGCCGTAGCGCCAAGGCACCGGATCGATCGATTTCCCGTTCACGTATAGCCCCCAGTGCAAATGAGGCCCTGTCACGCCTCCGGTTGCTCCTACTGCGCCCAACCGTTGACCCGCCTGCACAACATCTCCTTCTTTGACATCAATGCGGCTGAGATGCAGAAAAATACTGACAACGCCCTGCCCGTGATCTACACCGATTGTGTTGCCATGCAGCTCGAAGCCGTCTGCCTCACGCCCCACTAAGGCAACCTTTCCAGCAGCCGGAGCAACAATGGGCGCACCTGTGTCAGCGCCATAATCTACGCCGCGATGGTAGTAGTCTTGGGCAAACTCACCGTTGTAGTAGCGCCGTACGCCGTAGATGGTTGTAATTTCACCTTCAGTAGGACGCTGAAACTTGCCATTCCAAAGCTTGTTGGGCGTGACCAATGCCTTAAAAGCATCAACTTTGTTGAACTCATGATCAGTGCCGTCTGAGCCGCCGCCGCTGAGCCAAATGCTCTGAGTTGGAAAATCTCGATCGCGCAACTGCAAGGCTAGGGTCTGTGGATCTCCAACGCCATTGACCTGAATATTGAGCTGTCCGGGGCGATCGAGCGGCGTAGTAGGCAGGAGCGCACGGAAACGGTTGGGGGCGATCGCAAAGGCGGGATAGGTCTTCTGGTTCATCACCACAGTGGGGCTGGCTCCAGTCTCGGCCTGAATCAACACCGTTACCGTGTCGCCTAGCTGAGGATTAGTAGGGCTAGCTTGAACCGATATCGTACCGCTGATCGCAGCGCTGTTCAGCACAGATAGCAGCGCCACCAAAGCCAGAAAGCCGCTGACCCAAAGTCGCTTTGTCCAAAACTGATGCCGTAGTGACAGCCATAACTTTGTCAAGTAATTTTCCATCGAATGATTCTTGATTAATAAGGTGTGAGGACTCTTTGCTCATAATTTATAGCAACCGCCAAGGCGGTTAGAACGGGAACATTTAGGGTGGGGCGCGAAGCGCCCCACCCTAAATGTCCTATCAGTTCATTTAGCTTAGGATCATGTACAAATTAAAACCCAATAGTTTTTTGAAAGTGTCGCGCGGAGTGCGACACTTCCAAAAAACTATTACAGCTTAATTAGCCTGTGATCCTTACGGAAAAGCGACTATACAAAATCTCGCACAATTTTCTGCAACCTGTACCCAGCAAGCCCCAAAAACTCGGTATCCTGGAAATTATAAAGACTTTAGATTTCTTATCATTAGAGTTAGAGCTAAAAATCCGTGCAAGAAGACTTTCGCCTAATTGTTGACCTGGTTGTGGTGCTGGCGGCAGCGGCTGGGGGAGGATTACTGGCAGCATTGCTGCGGCAGCCTGTGATCTTGGGATATTTGGTGGGAGGGGCGATCGTTGGGCCAGCCGGACTGGGTTTGGTCAAAGAGCTGATTCAGGTAGAGACTCTGGCTCAGTTTGGGGCAGCCTTTCTGCTGTTTGCGCTAGGGGTAGAGTTTTCTTTCTCGGAGCTGAAGAAAGTTCAAGGCATCAGTTTGGGGGGAGGAACGCTGCAAATCCTCTCGACGATTCTGATTACGACGTTAATCTCAGTCGGCGTAGGCTGGGTGACTTCGCCGACGCAGGGCGTATTTCTGGGCGCAATTTTATCGCTCTCTTCAACGGCGGTGGTGTTGAAATGCTTGATGGAGCGCAACGAAACTGAGACGGCTCACGGGCGCGTCATGCTGGGCATTCTGGTGGTGCAGGATCTAGCACTGGGGTTGATGCTAGCGGTGCTACCCGCCCTCAATCGCCCTTCTGAGGAGATTGGCGTGGCGGTGGGTATTGCCCTGCTGAAGACAAGCCTTCTGGCGGGAGGAGCGGTGGTGGTCGGTATCTGGGTGATTCCGCCATTTTTGCGGCTGCTGGCACGGACTGAGAGCCGAGAGCTTTTTTTGCTGGGCACCGTGGCGCTGTGTCTGGGGATTGCGCTGCTCACGGAATATATGGGTTTGTCGATCGAAATGGGGGCATTCATTGCCGGACTGATGATCTCGGAAGTGGAATATGCCGATCAGACTTTGACCTACGTGGAGCCAATTCGAGATATTTTTGCCAGCCTGTTTTTTGCGGCGATCGGGATGCTGATCGACCCTACGTTTATTTGGAATAACCTGGAGTTAATTTTGGGGTTAGTGGGGCTAGTGCTGCTGGGCAAATTCCTGATCGTCACGCCGCTAGTGCGCGCCTTTGGCTATCCGCTCAAGACTTCTCTGATTGTGGGCTTGGGACTGGCGCAAATCGGAGAGTTTTCCTTTGTCTTGGCGAGTAAAGGTCAGGTGTTGGGGCTGGTGTCTCGACGCATCTATTTGCTGATCTTGGGCACAACGGCCGTGACGCTGATGATTACCCCCTTTCTGATGCGTCTGGTGCCTATGCTGTTGAATTGGGCAGATACCGTGCCCTGGATGAAGTCAATTTTGGAGGGCAGTGACGCGCCGCTAGAAGTGCCTGAAGGCTTGCCCAATCAGGATCATGTAGTGGTTTGTGGCTATGGGCGCGTGGGGCAAAATATTGTCAAGATGCTGCAAGCCCACAGCCAGCCTGTGGTGGTGATTGATCAGTCAGAGCAGGCGATTCAACAGTTGCGCGATGCCAATATTCCCTATGTTTATGGCAATGGGGCGAGTCTGCATGTGCTGAAATCGGCAAATGTGGGACAGGCGAAGGGCATGGCGATCGCTCTCCCTGACCCCATGAATACCCGTCTGTCTTTGAAACGTGCTCTAGAGGTAGCTCCTGAGCTAGATGTAATCGTTCGGGCGACGCAAGACAAAGACATTGAGCTGCTCTATCAGTTGGGTGCAAAAGAGGTGGTGCAGCCTGAAATTGAGGCGAGTCTGGAGCTTTCGGCACATTTGCTTACCGGGATTGGCGTGCCCTTGCCGATTATCCAACGCGAAATTCAGCAAATTCGCAGCTCTCACTATGCCGACTTGCAGCCCGAACGCCCTGCATACCAAGTTTCTCGTGATTTGAAGGTTGCCGCACAGGACATGAACAACAAGTGGCTGACCCTGCCGGAGGAGTCACCCTTAGTGGGCATGACGATCGAAGAAACTGACCTGCGGCGTTTGACGGGCGTGAGTCTGATGGCAATTCAGCGATCGGCAGGTGAAGAAATCGACTATCCCGATGCTCAAGTGATGTTGGAAGAGAGCGATCGCCTTTTGGTCGTCGGTGAACCCGATGAGCTAATTGCCTTTGGTGAGCTAATGAAGGGCAGTACGGCGATTCCTAGCGAAAAAGCCTCCTGTCAATGGCTGCTGGTGCCGGAGACGAGTATTGTCGTAGGCAAGACTTTAGCAGAGCTACACATTCGCCGTCAGTTTGGGGTATTGATCCAGGCAATTCGGCGAGAGGGCAAGTTCATTCGCTTCCCGAACGGACAGAGCGATCTGCAAGTAGGCGATCGCCTTTTGCTCTGCGGCAGCTTCCACTCGATCGAGCAAGCTAGCTACTGGATTTCACCCACTTCGCCTGAGCCGCAGTCGTTGCTGCAAATCCCTCTGGGTGCTCTGAATGAGCCTATGGACGAATCTATGGCTGAGCCTGTGCTGGAAGCCGTCACGGGTGAAGACTAACCGCGCTCAGCCCCCTTGCAATCCAGAGTTTCAAGCCTTGGGCTTGAGGAAGACGATCGCCTGCCGCCAAACGATGGTCGGCTGGTCATAGTGGTCAAAAATACAGACGCAGTCGGGGTCTTGCCAGCGAATCTTGCCCGTCAGCAGATCGTTGGTGGTGAGTTTCAGCTCCACTTCCTGCTCTTCTCGAATCAGGGTTTGAATTTGACGGATGCTGGGCAATCCGGTTTCGAGTTCAGCCGTCATGGGGGTGATCCTGTGCTATTGCTAAGTTTTGAGTGATGTCTTGAGTATGGCATCTGTCTCTCTTTCTATAAAACCCAACAGGGCATAAAGCCCAACAAAAGATCTAAAATTCCTATTTTCGACCCTCGCAACGGAGTTATTTATGACGATCGCATTTGTGAAGTATCACGGTTTGGGCAACGACTTTATTTTGATCGACAATCGACAGTCTTCAGAGCCTTGCCTCACGCCCGAACAGGCGGTAATTTGGTGCGATCGCCATTTTGGTATTGGTGCTGATGGCGTGATCTTTGCTCTGCCCGGTCAGCCCGTACCTGGAGAACCTGACAGCGATTACACCATGCGGATCTTCAACTCCGACGGCTCGGAACCTGAAATGTGCGGCAACGGCATTCGCTGCATGGCAAGATTTGTCGCTGATCTGGAGGAAGAGGCTGGTTTGATAGCAGAGAAGGCTGAAGGACGGGCTTACCGCATTCAGACTTTGGCAGGTGTCATCGTGCCTAAGCTGGAAGCAGGGGGCAAAGTTACGGTAGACATGGGCTTACCACGACTGCTAGCAGCCGAGATTCCGACGACGCTGGCTTCGCCGGATGAGAAAGTCATTAATCAACCGCTTCAGGCAGCCGGGAAAAGCTGGGATGTCACCTGTGTCAGTATGGGCAATCCTCACTGCATTACTTTTGTAGAGGATGTAGCGACTATTCCCCTAGAGACGATCGGCACTCAGTTTGAGCATCATCCGGCTTTCCCGCAGCGGATCAACACCGAGTTTATTCAAGTGATTCGCTCTGACTATCTGAAAATGAGAGTCTGGGAACGGGGCGCTGGAATTACGCTGGCTTGCGGCACGGGAGCCTGTGCTTCACTGGTGGCAGGTGTGCTGACGGGACGGTGCGATCGCCGTGCCACGGTTGAGCTTCCGGGCGGCTGTCTCGAAATTGAGTGGTCGGGCGATCGGATTTATATGACGGGAGATGCACAACGCGTGTTTGAAGGCGTGATGAGCTTATAGGTCTTAAAAAAAGAATCCCCATCTCTCTTTACGGAGATAGGGATTCTTTTTAGTTCTGCCAACTAACTTGGTGGCGGGGAGCGGATTTGAACCACTGACCTTCGGGTTATGAGCCCGACGAGCTACCAGGCTGCTCTACCCCGCGTCGCTTTAACCAGCATAGCAAGAGAAAGATAGATATGACAACTTCAGAGCTTTCATATTTTTGTCAGGTCGCATTTTTTGGGTACTGTTTCACATGTGTTGTTGGAATAAGCACAAAATAATGGCTCTGACGAGGTTCAAATCCTCTAGCGTCAGAGCCATAGACTCTATGAATTCAAATAAACCCTGTGAATCCCAATAAACCCTGTGAATCCAATAAGGCTATCGGACTGAGCCTTCTAGGGTTGCCGTGTCAATTGGCTTCATTAGATAGAGGCGCAAAAGCTGGCTAGCTGTAGAGGCATAGAGAGGCAGCTTTTGGAAAAGCTGGAGAAACTTGGGCGTGCCAGAGGAAGCGATCGCCCCTAGCTTTTCATTGTTCTTGGTACAGCGATCGAGCCGTTCAAAGAACTCCGGATGATCGACGTTGAGAACGACTGGAAAGACTCTACCCGTCGCCTCATTGGTTTTGCGGATGACGTGAATGTCGTATTCCCGCGCATCTAGACCCAGAAGAGCGTAGAAGCCCGATCGCTGGATGTCATTCAGATACATGGTGGCAAAGACTGACAGCAAGAAGAAGCGGCACCAGAGCCTAGCCCGCCAGTCGTTGAGGTACTGAGGCTGAGCCTTCATAATGGCATCGAAGAAGTCGCCGTGGCGGTTCTCATCCTGACACCAGTTCTCGAAGAAGTTGAAAATCGGATAGACGCGATTTTCGGGATGGGCTTCTAGATGGCGGAAGATCGTAATGTAGCGCCAGTAACCAATTTTTTCTGAGAGATAGGTTGCGTAGAAGATGAATTTGGGCTTGAAGTAGGTGTAACTACGGCTCTTGGTTAAAAATCCCAAATCGAGCGACAGACCAAAGTCTGAGAGGGCTTTGTTTAAAAACCCGGCATGACGGGCTTCATCCCGTGACATAAGGGAGAAACATTCTGCCAAAACGGGGCTTCGATCCTTCAGCTTGCGCGCCAGCTCTTTGTAGAGCAAGAATCCAGAGAATTCTGCCGTGCAAGACCGCTCCAGAAATTCTACAAAGAGCTGACGGGTTTCACCGTCAATGTGATCCCAGGACTGCTGAAATACGTCTGTGCGGACAAAGTGATGGCGGTTGTAATCCACCCGAAACTCTTCCAGGATGGCTTTTAGCTCATCTTCGTTGACCGAGATGTCCATGTTTGCCATCTCTTCAAAGTCGGTGGTATAAAACCGGGGAGTGAGGATGGTCTCCTTGGCTGGAACTTTTACTCCAGGTCGAAGCTCTTGGAGGTCAGGTTTTTTTAAAGAATCTACCATGTGTGTACTTGCTCTCCCTTCGGTCTTGCGTTCAAAATCTAGCCGCCCAAGCTCCGATCTTGCCAGGTGAACTCGTACTGGAGAGATCTGAAGACTTGGAGGTGTAACAAGAGCTTAACAAAGCTGCTCGACATGCTCTACTTGCATCTTTCAGTAGTCTACCAAGCTTGTAAGGTCGGCTGGATCGCCAAAACGTTAAGAGTTGCAACAAAGAACGACTGTCCCTGAGCCGATTAGAATGCCCTTACAGCAGTTTTCAATTGCATAAACCACAGCTATTTTTTTAGAAGCCGCGCGGAGCGCGGCTTCTAAAAAAATAACCCACACTCAACTAAGCACAAAGCGCTGTAAGGTGATGCGAGCAGAGCGATCGCCCTATCGAATCTCAGAATCCTACACAATCGCTTTAGAAAACGGATGACAAAGAGTGCTAAATGTGGCAACTTACAGCAAAAGCTGCATGATTAACGCTATTAGTAGCGTCGAAAATCATGTTTAGCGTTAAAGTTACAGGTCAGCAGTTGGTTATTGCGGGAAGGTACGAAGGTGGCTTTGAAAATTCATTGGCTGCTACCCAGCTTTTTAGGGATTTGTTGCTTGGCGGCTCCGGTAGAAGCGGGACAGCTATCCTCTTGGCGGTTTGACCCTACCCAAAACCGTTTAGACTTCAACACAGATGAGGGCGTGCAGCCTCGTGCCCAGTTGGTGAGCAATCCTACAAGACTGGTCATTGATCTACCAGGGACGATCGCCCCATCCTCGCTCCAGCAGCCTATGAGCCAAGCAGGGCGAGAAATTCAGCAAATTCGGGTAGAACAGTTCGATGCTAGCACCACGAGAATTGTCGTGGAACTCTCCCCAGGCTACACGTTAGACCCGCAGCAGATTCTATTTCGCGGTGCTTCGCCGACCCAGTGGACAGTACAGATTCCTCCGCCCCAGGTCGTGCCCACGGCAGCGATCGCCCCTTCCCTCTCCAATCCACCGACAGGTTCTGCTCGTTCGACGCTTCCGGCAAACGATCGCTCTAGTCGCCCTACGTCCACCAATCTTTCGCCGAGCAACCTTGCAGCGGGGGTCACACAAATTGAGGGAGTACAGGTGACCGCAGATGGTGTATTTGTGAAAACGAGGGGGGCTAGACCTGAAGTTGAGGTGAGCCGTAGCCGACGCAATCGCCAAACCATCAAGGTGACGGTCAACAGCGCGGAGCTGTCGCCGCAGTTGGCGCGAGATGTCGCTATTAACCGCTACGGCATTAGCCATTTGGAACTTCAACCCAGCGGCTCTAAGGTACAAATGACCCTGCACGTCGCCGAAGAGAGTCCTGACTGGCTGGCTTCTGCTAGCGGTGCGGGGGGCATCGTGATGCTGCCTCAGGGAGGAATTGCGGCTGTGGCTGACCTAGCAGTCCCAGTTCCCCAAGCAGCGGCTCGTTCTGCCTCTACCAGCCCATCGGCAATTTCAGCTACGCCCCAGCGATCGCCTCAATTGCCGCCTCCAATTGCGCGCACCGCACCACGGTCGCCCGAAGCACTCCCATCATCTGAACCATCGCCTGAACTAGCTGCGCCTTTAGCAAACTCTCAAACGGCAATCATTCAGGGAATTGAGGTGAATCCCACTAGCAATCAGCTTTTGATTCGTGCCGATCGCCCCGTCACCTACAGCGGTCGATGGCAAAGCGGACTTTACCAGATCACGCTATCTCCAGCTCAGCTGGCGGCTAATGTGTCTGGATCTGATGTGGGCGGAGCAAGCAGTCCTGTCCTGCGAGCGCGACTGCGCCAACAGACCGATCAAACCGTGGTGATTTCGCTCCAGCCCGCATCAGGCATTCGGTTTGGTACCCTAAATATGGTTAGTCCGCAGCTGCTGGCGCTGGAAATGCAGCGATCGCCTGTGTCTAGCGCCCCTAACGACTCTACGGGTGTAGATAGATCATCTGTAGCTCGATCAAATGGGTCGCGATCGAATAATGCAGCTAGCCTGATTTCACCCGCTCAATCGGCTGGACTGCCTAGTCTCCAGAGCGGCAGACTGCTAATAGTTCTCGATCCAGGACATGGCGGCTCAGATCCAGGCGCAGTTGGCATTGGCGGACTGCAAGAAAAGCAAATTGTGTTGCCGATCGCCCGACAAGTCGCAGCCTATCTAGAGCAGCAGGGCATCCAGGTGATCTTGACCCGCACCGACGACAGCGATGTTGAGCTAGAGCCACGTGTCCAGATCGCCGAACAGTCCAATGCCAGCCTGTTTGTCAGCATTCATGCCAATGCCATCAGCATGGATCGCCCTGAGGTAAATGGAGTCGAGACGTACTATTTTTCTAGTGGCGAACGACTGGCTCAGGTAATTCAAGACAGCATCGTGCAAGACACAAAGATGAATGACAAAGGCGTTCGTCAGGCGCGCTTCTATGTACTGAGGCGCACTTCTATGCCAGCAGTGCTGATTGAAACAGGCTTTGTGACGGGGCGTGAAGATGCGCCGCTTCTAGCAGATGAGGGCTTTAGAAATCGCATGGCAAGGGCGATCGCTCAAGGGATTTTGCAATATGTTCAGCAAAATTCGATAGGAAGCGATCGGTGATTCATAGCTGTCGCCAGTTTGCTGAGGACATCTAGGGTGGGGCGCGAAGCGCCCAGGCGGGGCTCTTCCCAACTTTTGGTGATCTTACGGCATGATCAAGATATCCCTCGTTTAGGATTTCAGAGGACTTGGAATTCCTTCGACATTTTCTGCCAGATACCCAACAAATTCGCTTAGATGCC